>Ga0209084_1000006_pt1 | contig 293266 bp, 404 predicted proteins | sample C_130820_MF_Meta_FD_187309 | JGI IMG/M metagenome (GOLD analysis project Ga0209084, IMG submission 187309) | Freshwater microbial communities from Lake Croche, Canada to study carbon cycling - C_130820_MF_MetaG (SPAdes) (version 2) | ecosystem: Environmental > Aquatic > Freshwater > Lake... | reverse complement strand
CTTCTGGCGTATTTGTAACACGCAGTCGTGCCATGGCGGCATCAATGATATCAATTGCTTTGTCAGGCAGTTTCTTGTCCAGCATGTATTTCATTGACAAATCAATTGCCAAATCAATTGCACCTTCATTGATATCAAGTTTATGGTATTTGGCATACAATGGCGCAACTCGACGCAACATCAGTTTGGTTTCTTCCACTGAAGGTTCGTTAATGTCAACTTTGGTAAAGCGGCGCAGTAGGGCACGATCTTTCTCAAAGTTCTCACGGAACTCTTCATATGTCGTACTACCAATACAACGCAGTTTGCCTTTTTCTAAACTGGGCTTGAGCATGTTTGCCACATCCATGCTACCTTGGCCACCTGCACCTGCACCCATGATCATGTGTATTTCATCAATGAACAAAATGGCATCGTCTCGTTCTTCCAGGGCTTCTAGCACATGTTGCATGCGTTCTTCAAAGTCACCTCGGTAGCGTGTACCTGCCAACAACTTGCCAAGGTCTAAACTGTAAATTGTTTTTTTCTTTAATACTTCTGGCACTTCGTTGCGAATTATGGCCACTGCAAGACCTTCTACAATGGCAGTTTTACCTACACCAGGCTCACCTACCATGATAGCATTGTTTTTCTTTTTACGAGTAAGTGTCTGTGCCAAACGGAACACTTCTTTCTCTCGACCAATTAAGGGATCAATCAGTTGCTTCTCGGCACTCTTGTTCAAGTTGGTGGTGTACTTGGTTAGAATCTTTTCACCGTCACGCTTCTTTGCAACTTTACTTTCTTTGCTTCTGCCATCTTTAAGGCGCCCAACATATCCAATTAGGGCTTCTTTGTTGATGCCATTCTTGGCTAGGAAGAAGTTGGCATGGCTGTTCTTTTCACTGGTAATACTGATCAACAGATCAATTGGCTCCATATGGCCTCGGCCTGTGAAGATGGCCTGTGTGTATGCACGATTAAAACAACGCTCTAAGGTTGCAGTTTTGCGTGGCTTGGTAATTCCATCCACACGAATATCTTCTTGGTCTCTTAGCCAAAGATCAATTTCTTCTTTCAATGCAGGAACATCCATTTGCAATTCGCTAAGGATATCTCGAACTTCGTCTTCATCCAGCATCACACGAAGAATATGTTCTAATGTAACATACTCATGCTCACGACTCAGTGCTTCTTGAAATGCACGAGCAATGACTTCGTTAATGCGACTGTTGTTCTCTTCTTGACTCATAATACCCTTTTTTGTTTACGCAATTCTTTTCGCTGTCTTTCTTTGGCAAGCCGCAAGCTGAGTGGCTTGGCCTTGCTTACAAATGTCACACCATTTAAATGGTCTAACTCATGTATATAACATCTTGCCAGCAGTCCATCGAACCGTTGTTCCACTGTTTCCCCATTGAGTGTACGGTATCTAGCATGCACCCACGCTGGTCTCTTTATATTTAACCACAATCCGGGGAAAGATAAACACCCTTCTGGACTCATAACATCTGGACCATGCTCGACAATTTCAGGATTGATACAAACATAATTTGGGCCCTGCTGTGAGCCCATTACAAACATTCGTACAGCCATGCCAACTTGTGGAGCCGCTAGTCCGATACCGCCACTGCTCCACATCAGTAAGAACATGTCTTTGCTGAGTGATTCTAAATTTAATTCGTCACTGACTTTTGGCATTAAAACTGCCAAAATTGGATGGTCATCATTTACTAATTCTATCATATGATTATTTTACTATGTTTTATTAATAAAGTCAACGATGGGTCGTTGTTTATCATCTTCGTTTAACTTAGGTAGCTCAACCTTTATTTCAATAAAAGCATTGCCTCTTGCATCTGTGCCTCTGGCTCTAAATCCCTTGCCTCGTAAGCGCAATTGCGATCCAGGTTGTGTACCAGCAGGAACTGTAACTTCAATGGCAGTTCCGTCAATTTCCGTCAAGTTGATAGTAGTGCCAAACATTGCTTGCCAGACTGAAATTTTGATAGTTCCAATCAAATCAACCCTATCCAATCTCCAAAATGCATGATCATTGATGTTTAGTTTAACATACAAGTCACCGGCAGGCAACCTATCAGATATTCGACCGCCTTCACCAGTGAAACGAATCTTGACATCTTTTGTACAGCCTGGCGGAAATGTCACTTGTAATTCTCTAAACTCTCCACTTGGCGCTTGAAAGTTGATGACCTTGGTAAATCCATGAAAGGCCTCTTCCAGTGTGCATGGCATGCCAACTGTTATATCTGGATTTTTTACAGCGCCTGGTTCAAAATTAAAGTTGAAGCCTCCAGGACCTCTCCTCATGTTGCTGAACATGTTGCCAAAGTCACGAAAACCTGTGCTGTCTGGATCAAAGTGTTGATCATTGAATCCAAAGGGTGTTGATCCACCGCTGTTGATCAAAGTTTCGTAGGCTTCTTTTATTTTTTTAAATTCAGCTTCGTCACCACCGCGATCAGGATGGTGCTTCATTGCCAGTTTGCGATAGGACTTTTTAATATCGTCATCGCTGGCACCGGGTTTAAGGCCTAAAATTTGATAGGGATTCATCACTTACAGTTTAACACCTTTTTGGGTCGCTGTCAAGTGTTTATTTAATGCTGTCGAAGATCTTCTTTTGAGTATTGTGCCACTCAATCCAATTTTCGACTTTGAGTTGGCATTGATAGAATAGACTGTAGTTGTCTGCAACAACTGCCAGTGCTGAACTCAGTTTGGTTGTACCTGGTTCAATTAATTTTAAATCTGGACATGCTTCCATTAGTTCTGCTGGAGCATTTGGAAACTTTGCAACCACTGGTGTAGTAGTTGAACAACCGGAGATTACTATTAAAAATAACAAAATGAGAAGCATGGCTAATATTGACGGCAATCTCATTTCTTAACCCCTGTGGCTTTGATTGGATTGGTGGCCGCGTCATTGAACAATTGCACAGCATCCGGTGATAATTTGCACTCTGCATCGATTATTTTTTCCTTCACTACAATACGCTCTTTGACGGTGACTGCATACTCAGTGATTACCTTCTGCTTCTTCTTGCGTTCAGCCACCAACAGCACATTGGCATCCACCGACTTCTTTTCAGCTTCTGCTACTTTGGCTTCTGTTTCTTCAACCCGTTTACGCCAAGTCATTTCAGTGTCATATGCGCCATAGAAATATACGCCGGCTACCATGAGCACAACTGATAGTACACTTATGGCACCCTTGTAAGGTGCCAGTTGATAAATGAGGGGAGGTGGAATAAACCTAAAGAAAAAGGTGAGAGCATAAAGGCCAGCACCAGCAAACAATATCACCAATATTGAAAAATGTAAAAACGAATCAGGTATAAAACTTAGTATCCACATATAATTGTTTATCCCTTGTGCCTGTATACGATCCTTCCTTTTGTTGTGTCGTACACACTTACTTCTACATCAACTTTATCACCAATAATTATGGTGATTCTATTCACACGCAGTCGACCTGCCAAGTGACCCATTAACATTTGCCCAGAATCAAGGGTTATTCTAAACATTGCATTTGGTAGAGTCTCGGTAACAACACCGGCTACTGTAAAACTATCTTCTCGGGCCACTGATTAATAATTTGTTAAATTTTTCATTCGCAAATAATATGCACGGCTCTCTGGCGGTAGTGCATACATCTTTGGATCTTGTACGATTTCTTGGTTTAAATTTCCAATATCAAGATCTTTTCTAAGTCCGTCCATACCCACAAACTTCCATTCTAGCTTACCTGTTGCATGCTCGACATCTTTGATAATTTCAATAATCTTTTCGTTTATGCCTGGCATTCTTTTTATTTCAATATAAACATGAAACTTGCCATCTTTATCACTTGCATCACTGACTTCTACATCTTCAATCTTTTGCGAACTCCACTCCAAGTATGCACCTAAATCTCCAGCGGCGTCTTTGGTATTGGCCTTGAGTGCAACTACAACAGTATCTGCATCATCACCAATTTTGGGCTTGTAACGATCAATCTCAATGAGACTGTCGATTGTGTCTCTTAGGTCGCCTGAGCGAAGACTTTCTTTAAGCTTGTACTTTTTGATCATCTTGGCCTTCTACCTCTGAACTATCTGCATCATCTTGCTGTAGACCCTGCTCACCATCTAACTCTTCATCATATGCGGCTTCTACACTCTCATAGTCCACATCATCCATGTCTTTGATGTCTTCGCTTACATCAAGCAATTGCTTTGGAATACGCAAGGTGACCAACCAGACTGTTTTTTCCACTGGTCTAGGAATTCGTTGTCCATCTTCTGTTGTGATAACATCTTCAGGATTTTTAACTTTGACAAAAGTTTTAAATTTGCTCTTGCCAAAAGATACTTTGCAACCATTTTTAATCAGGCGCATGGCGGCATCGGGGTTTGGCATCATCTTTGCAGGGTACATCAGTGTTAGTTCCACCCAATGGCGTTCTACAAAAGGCCCGTCAACAATTTCACCGTTGATCCAATTTTCATAGGCATATACATCCATGCGATCCAATACACGATCTACTTCGACTAGTGTATCGATGACATTGGGGCTGTTGTGGATATTACCCAGGTTTTTATAAATTGCGTCTTGTGTTTGCATAGATAGATATTTAGTCTATTATTGCCATTACCCTACCCAACTTGCCGATCATCATTAAATAACTTTGGTTCAGCGATGAATCAGCCTGACTAACCCGGGCTGAAAACTAAATTTTCACAAAAATCAATGAAATCAGCCCGACAATACAACATATATTGTAAAGGAGCAAGATGAGAAAACAGCAAAAACGAGTCCACCAGGACCGTAAAGCGGCGTTTGATGGTAACGCTGTCATCGATTTAAATCATTATAGAGATACAGATCCGAGAGATTTGAAACCTTCCAAGTATAAACGAGTTGAAATAGTACCTCGAAATTTACGACAAGAAGATTATCTAGCACACTTAGAAAACCCCGGTAAAGATATGGTATTTGCATTAGGGCCTGCGGGCACTGGCAAAACACTTATTGCTACATTGTGGGCAGTTAAGCAGTTGAAGGCAGGTGCAGTAGAGCGCATAGTTATTACCAGACCAGCGGTTAGTGTTGATGAACAACACGGCTTCTTACCAGGTGATTTGATGAGCAAAATGGCACCATGGACCCGTCCTGTGTTTGATGTGTTTCGAGAGTATTGGAATACAAAACAAATAGAAGGTATGATAAACGAAGGCACAATAGAAGTTGCTCCTCTAGCCTACATGCGTGGTCGTACATTTAAAGATAGCGTTATCATTGCAGACGAAATGCAAAACGCTACACAAAGCCAGATGAAAATGCTGTTGACTCGTATCGGAGATAATAGTAAGTTTGTAATAACCGGAGATCTTGAACAACACGATCGTGGTTATGAAAACAATGGTCTAAAAGACTTTATGGAAAAGATACTTGACGGTAACAAATCCAATAGGCTTGCCATCGTTAAATTTGAGATTGGCCATGTTGAAAGACATCCGGCTGTTGCTCAAGTATTAAGAATATACGGAGATTAAGAATAGGGGGAGAAATCCCCCTTACCACCAGATAGCGTAGTCTTTGTACTTTTCTACACTACGGGCCAGTAGCTCTGCGTATTCTTTTGGACGAACTCGGCAAATAACAAATCCAGTTACCCTACTATCAATGGATCCTTCTGGAACTGCTTCAACACCGTGTGCGGCATGGGTAGTTGTTAAGTGGAATGGAAAGCAAGGTTGTGGATATTTTGCATAGATTTTTTCATCTTCTACAAAGTCTGACCATGGCAACTGCTTGACAGATCCGTCCTTGTTCCTGGTCAAGTTAAGCAGGCGTTTTGCTGATGGATTCTTTGCTTTCTGAAAGAAGATTTTAGCATTGCTACGATTGACTGCGTAGAATCGCAAACCAAACCATACATCTGGATCGGTGTGTATGCCAACATCTGTTCCTGCTTTTTGATTCAGCAAGCTCATTGTGTAAAATTCACTAACAGGTAAACTTTCAAAGTAGGCGGCCAATTCTGGCAACCATTCTTTGAACTCTGGGTAGTATTCCCATCCATCATTGGCAAAGTCACTACGCATCAAATGCAACAGGCGCCATGGGTAGGTGTCTTTTTCTTTACTCCAACTTGCTGTATATCTTAGCCAAGGGTGATCTAAAGGAATAGGACCGGTTGCTCCAGACACAGATCCAGCCAGTGTGCCCCGATCTCTTTCGTCACGCATGGCAATATACGCAAACAGGCGTGCCTCATCAATTTCTGGAGGTGGTGGCAAGTCTAGCGGACAAAAGATCAAGCCCTTGTAGGGTTCAAGTTCTGCTGGAAACTCTTGCAGTAGCGATGGGTCTCTAAACTGTTGTGCCATTTATAATTTTGTATACCTCGTTCCAAGTATTTACCCTGACTACTGATCCTATGTAAGACATATTATGATTGTTTGTCATGATTAACGGGCGTAATCCATACTTAAATCCAAGCTCAGCATTGCTGGGTTTGTCTTCAATCCAATGCAAGTTTGAATCCGCATAGTCAACCAACTTTAGACCCTTATCGCCATGTAAAGGTAAAATGTGTAGCTCGTCAACGGCATCTTGTCCAAATACACGGTCTAAATTACTCTTCCGAAGGCCATAAGTCCAAGGATGGTCGCCGGCGGTTGTAATCACAACGATCTTCCAATTCTCATTTTTCAATTGTGTAATATATTCAACACTATCTTTGAATGGAGTCAATGCCTCAAAGTCACTGGAAGCATTGAACTTGGCAATCAATGCAGATCCTGCCGCTGGACTAATGTTGTACTGCTCACTGGTACTGTAAGCATTGACCGCAGTATCTCTCAATTGATAGCCTAGTCTTTTTGCAAATGCTCTAAACTTGGTTTCCCAGTCTAACAGCACACCATCACAGTCTGTCAGCAGTATCTTATCCACGTCTCGACAATCTCTCTAGTTCTACAAATGTTGCGCTCAAGTTGATCTCTGGATCAGCAACTAATCCGTGATTGACCAGGCCTTTGCGAATTAACAACAACGCTTCATCTTGTGTGTCTACATCGTTGCCCCAGAAGTCCAAGTTGCGGTACATGAAGCGATACATGTCCTGATACTCTTCTAAACTAATTTGTTTAATGATCAGTTGACGAGCTTCTTTGATCCTGCCCTGTCGGAACAGATCAACCATTGCAATTTTGTAATCACTCTCTGCATCTTCTTGTTTGGGTGATTCAAGACGACCACTGGTACTACGCATCTGTACAGTATTAATTGCCTTACGCAAATCTGGATAGCAGGTCTTTACATAAGTTTGCAAAGTTTCCGCATCTAGTTCAACACCCTCACCCACTAGAATCTCTGCCAGTCTACGAGTAAATTGCGTTTCATCCAGTGTTCTAAATGTAATTGTTTGCAAGCGACTGTGCAGGGCTGGAATAATCTTGTTGGGATAGTTGCAGGTTAGAATAAATCTAACGCCTTCATGATACTGTTCTAGCATGCCACGCAAGATGCCCTGTGCTGGTGGCGTAATGTAATCAGCTTCATCCAACAACACAACCTTGAATGGACCATTGGCCATTGTGCTACAGAAATTGGCAATCTTGTTTCTTAAGAAGTCAACACCATTGTCTCTACTTGCGTTAATGTGCATGAACTCACTGGGATCTACACCTAGCTCATTGACTAAAACTTTTGCCAGTGTGGTCTTGCCTGCGCCAGCATTGCCTGCCAACAACAAATGCGGGATATACTGATCTTTGACCCAGGTCTCTACCATGTGCTTGGTATCTCGATCGATCCATACATAGTCTTTGATTGATACTGGTCGGTATTTCTCTACCCATAATTCTTTCATTTGGTTTCCTTTGGTACCTTGGTCACTGTAGTCTTTAACGGTTCTTCAATCGACGGCTCGATGAAAGTTGGACTTGACCCAGTCATTGATGGAAACAAGTATTGTGTGAAAGTAACTGGTTTCCAGTACTTTGCAAATAAATTGTTAACTACCAAGATGGTCATTACAATTAAAATTAAGCCAATTCCTGTTAGAATTGTACACGCTAAAAATACGCCTGCTGATTCTACTGTCATATTAGTCTCTTTCTTTGTTGATTACCAATTGCTCACATCTGTAATATCAATTACTGTGTCCTCTGGATCAAAGGTTTGAAATTTTACTAACAGGCCCAATCCAATTCCAGATTGTTCATGCATCCAACTAAGTTTAAAATCTTGAACCGCTGGATGCAACTGCAATAATTCGTTTAACTTTTCAATTTGTTCTCTAGTCAAAACAATTGAGTCTCTCATGCTCATAATGTCTCCTTATTGTTGTTTTCTTTTGCGGCCTCTAGCATGCGGATAAGCGAGTCTACGCCAGAATCTGACATGGTCAATGTGGTATATCCAACACGCAGGGTGACAGAACCATCAAGTGTTTTACCAACTTGGTATACCGGGCCTTCGTCAGACTTGGGCGGTTCAACTGGCTTGATCTCTGGCATGATATATTCTGGCTTTTTAAAAAAATCAAACATTGAATTAGTATCCCTGTAACTTGTTTAGTATAACAGTTTCTTTGTGTTCTTGCAACCAGACATCCTCACCATAGAACTCCGAACACTTGTTTAACTGTCGCTGTGCTTCCCAAAGTATCTCGTATAGTTTTTGTTTTTGTCCCCATTGGTAATAACCATCCATATGTGGATCTGTACACCTGCATCCGAGTTTCTGGATATCCCAGATTATGTCATTAAGGCTTACTTCTGAAGACATTTTTAAATGAATTGAAAAGATTAAGAAACCTGGCCTTGTAAGGATCGTTTATAATTTGATCTGCTAGACTAGGGTGATGGGGACAGCGTCCTTGCCGCCAATTGCATTGCGGCGAATATATGTCACCGCATGTTGTACAACGAGTAGTTTTAGTATCCATGTTAACAGTATAACACAGATACTAAACTGATGTCAACTTTAATTTGCGCCGAAATCTTCTGCGCGGTGCATGGTTGGAGCAGTATCGATTCCAACTCCAACAAATTCATCTTGTGGATCTTCATCGGACACTAGCAAAACTTCTTTGTTGTCCAAGTGGACCAATTTCATTGTTTCACCGTTGTGCTCACATTCGAACTGTCGGCTCCATCTGCCATGTGACACCAATACATACTGTCCGGGTGAGACCCAATCAATACCTTCACCCACTAAACGAACTCTAGCCCAGCGAGGACGGATGCCTCGGTCCTTGCCATTTTCACCTTGAATAATAATGCCACTAGCAGTTACTCGTTGTTCCAATCCCAGCAACTCGGCCAAGATGCGTTCTTTCAATGGTCTAATAGTTTTCATTATAGGCTTGTTGGAGTTGGTTGTGCTTTTGGAGTTACCTGTATACTTCCGTCACTGTATTCAGTTTCAACTGATTCAAATCCGTCAATTGATGTAATATTTCTAGTGCCAACTACTGTTGGTGTATAGTCGGCTGTCACTGGTGAATTCCTAACCGGATTGATGGTATCGTCAGCTTTTAGGCTGACCTGCTTTTCTTGGTTATTTTGTAGGTTTGATACTGCTCTTGAAATACTCTGGCTTGGTATTTTTATATTGCCTCTGGAGTCGACAACATCGCCACGCCCATTTAAATTACCGTTGCCAACTGCTGGAGTATCACCGTGCTTGTCTGCAAAAGCACTCATGTTAAACTCTCGACCCTTGTGGGTCTTGTATCTTGGCGTGTGTTGACTCATCTAATAAACTCCTTAATATCTAAATTGTACTTAATTGGATTGATCTGGTGCAGTTCGACCAAGTACAACAAGAACGAACTGACGGAACTGCCTCTGCCTACTCCCCAAATAATGTTATTCTCTTTCATTACTTGAACCAGATAAATCATAAAACGAAGCATAGGTTCTAAACCACGACTTCTAAATAATTCTAATTCTTCCATTACCCTATGCGCTTCTTCAATTGTACTAATCTTTTCAGCAAAGTATATATCTAAATCCAAATTGGTGATATTACCAGGAAGGTTCCAATTTTTTAATGCTTCTTCTACTGTCATTGGCAATGGTTGAGAATAAAATGATGGTGCTTGTCCAAGATCGTTACATCCGTTTATGTAGCGATCGAGTATGCTGGAATTTACAGTCAACTGTCCAGCCTTGTCTTGGTACAGTAATTCTACCAAATCTTGTTCGTTGATGGTTGTAGTGGGCATGTCAAGCAATGCTGTCTTTGAATTGATCATTGTCTTTGTTTTCACTGGCCGCGTAGCTTTGTTTGTAACCCATTTCCCAGATTGCCTGTTTGATTGCTTCCATGTGACCCAGTAGTTGCGATAGGACTTCTTGACTTGCTCCGCCCTGGTAGGCAGAGTTGTATTTTTTACTAATCAAAGTTTGTTGAACCATAAGCTCTTCAAATTTCATAGAATAGTATTTGGAATACATGCTATTAACCTGGATTGAAACTGCTACCACAACCACAAGTGGACTGGGCCGCTGGATTATCAATTACAAAACTTGAACCAGCAAGATCTTCTTTGTAGTTGATGGTGGCACCAGACAGATAAGAAATACTCATTGAGTCAATTAGTACCTTGACTCCGTTCTTTTCAAATTGGAAATCGTCCTCATTCTGTTCTTCGTCGAATGTAAATCCATACTGCATTCCACTGCAACCACCACCTTGTACAAATACTCGCAATGCCACATTTTCACTGACATCTGCTGTTTCTAGCATGATGTCCTTGATCTTTGCATAAGCATCATCTGTAATATTAACTTGTTCCATATTATGACCTCACAATGAGTTCGATTAGCTCTTCCTTCTTCTTCCTAGAATTGATGGAAATATTATGCTTTTGAGCATAAGCTACCACTTGTCTTTTAGTTAGCTGATCTAGCTCTTCCCTGTGATGCCGTGCAGACACAATCAATGGCTCGCTGATCAACGATGCGTTTTCATCCACTTGCTTGCCTAAAAATGATTTAATTGTACTCATTGCTGACATTTTCTCCAACATGTATTTTTGCAAATAGAGCATCTTCCTTGTCCTCAAATAGTAAAAAGGCCCGTTCTCGACCAATCATTCCAAATCCCCAACCACACCAATAATTTGATAACTCTACCATTTTATTCAATACATCATGTGGAATGCCTTGTACTGCTTCCAACTGTCCGTCTTCTCTTAGCACTGGGATTGCCCAAAACTGTTCAGGTTTTTTGTCCTGACTATGACTGTAAACTTGATGAAGATCAGCATGTGTTAGTAGACGCATTACAAATGTGATCGTGATGCCAGTACTCTTCTGTCTTTTAACATTATGCAAACAAGTCCTCATTCCATTCACGGTGTCCTTCACGGAACGCCATGTTAGCCTGTGTTTCTCTAACCTCTACACGATAGCACCAAAGTCTGGCCGCTTCACCGGGGCCCCACATCTCTGGAATGTACACAGCATTCACATACTTGTACAGCATGTCACTGAGCCCTTCGCATCCTAACTTGGGTAGCACTACAATCTTGGCCATGTTCTTTTCTTGTAGCAGTTTGAATGTGGCCATTTCTGGATCATCTTGTGCCACAATAAGTGTATGGTCGAATTGGTCTTCTAATGTCTTTTTAAGTTCTTTGAGACCACCATAGTCTGCGGCCCAGTTACGCACATCCAGTTCGTTAGTTCCAAAATAGAACTTCATTGAGAATGAGTAGCCATGAATCAAATTACAATGGCTGTCACTCCTCCACTGTCTGTACGCACATGGAAATGCGTCATGATACTCTTTGGTGCTGGTGTACTTGTACAGTACGGGTTGTAATAAATTTGCCATTGTTATCTCCTTTAGATTTAGCAATGACATGCAGAATATTTAAAGAGGGATGAATGCCGAAAAGTCCTCTAACTATACTTATCAAAGCGTTATCGTGTCTTCAACTCTTTAATACCTAGTTTGGAAAAGGATCGTTGTACTCCAATGAGTTGACTCCAACAATCCCATAGCGCATGGTGTGCCGCACCCTGTGGTCTCTCAAGTCCGGGTACCAATGCGTATAGTGTACGAGCGTCACGAGCCTGCCAGTAACTCCAGGCCACTCCTCGCTTGAGTTCACGACTAAAGTGTTCAAGTATGTTCAAGTCAAAGCCTGTTCCGTTGGCCCAGATGGCGTCAACACCACCACACCATTTGTGGAAGTCTCGTAGCACATCACGAATATCATGCCTGTCATCTTCTGCAAATGCTTCAGCACGAACTTCTTCGTTTTGTTGACCCCACCATGCTAAGGTAGCGTCATCCACAATGTGGTCAAGACCTTCAAAGCTTTCTAAGCTGACACGACGATAGAATGTGTCCATTTTTTCCATTGGGTTGTCAATGTCGTCGGCCCAAGGATTAAATCGTATTGCGCCAATGGTAAGCATTAGGCTGTTTGGCTTGGTGCCAAGTGTCTCAAGGTCAACCATGATGTGGTTACCTGGGGTATTGTAGTTAAATGCTGTTGCCATCGGTAACTTCCTTTTTCTTTAAAACCCAAGAACCGTCTTTGTTGTCGTGCCACTCAAGTGTGTCACCTTCTTTCCAACCAGCCTGTGCCAACAGATCCTCAGGGAACTGCAGAATGCATTCGCCTGTGGCAGGATCTTCTTGAACTGTTAATGTCCAGGTTGTCATTACACTAGGCTTAATAGTTGTGCTGAAAGAGATTTGATATCTTTGTCAGATAAAAAGAAGTTGTAAGTGCTGGTGTCTGCCACTGTACCATCTGCCCGCAATGATTCATTGATAAACTCAATCGAATTGATATCCTTGGGAGACAACGGCTTCCAGCTTCGAATACGCAAGCGATAACCGGTGTCTTCTTTTGCAACAAATTCTTTGACTTCAAGGTCAGGGTGTAAAGTATTACTCATTTTATTTTGTTTCCGTTAAAATCTTTAGTTGAAAGTTGATCTGGTGCTTTTTGTGCTAGTCGCTCAAAGTCAGATGCATCTGGATAATGGCGCATGATCCAACGAGCCCGTTCCCTAATAGGTCCAGGTACCCTCGGTGTCACCTGCGGTATTAAAAGGTCTTCGATAAGACGCATGCCTTCGACCAGGGCACGGTATCTCTCATCAGGCATTGTCATAATTTTGTTCCATATTCAAATTTTAACATCTCTTAGAAGTAAATGCAACCACTGTTATGTCCAAAGTGATTGACGAATCTTAATAAGACGGATCATCATCGCTTCATCTTCTTTTTCGTAAGCGGCTTCTATTTTCTGCAACAGCTTGTGAGCCTTGTCACTCTGCTTTTTCATTTCGGGTGTCTTGTCAGCACTGAAACTTAGTTTACCACCATTGGCAATACGGCTGGCTTCACAGTATTCGGTCCAACCGCTGGCATCATATGCATCAGGACGAGCAGGATAGGTCACAGTCCACCATGTGTACAGCTCTTTGATTTCTTTTGCGGCCAGGGCTTGACGGGTTGGTACTGCTTCACCTTTTTTATCTTCTTCCAAGAACTCTTCGTTGGTCAGAGTCATTGCCCAATCAAGATGGTCGAGCCCGGCGGCCGGACTGCGCCAGGTTCTCCAACGCCACCATCCTGAGGCCCAGAAGGGTGGGTTGTACTTTGCACGGTCTTCTGCAGATCCCCAAGCGACATGGGACCAAGCGGTTTCAATCTCAACGAAATCAACAAGCTCATTGAAGAGGCAAGGTAAAAAGCGATTACCAACATCCTGCCACTGTCCAGGCTTAATGTCCCTGGCATGAGCAGTAAGAGCATGGCTACGAGTAACATAGCGATTATTAATATAGTACTTAAGATCATGGATTCTATCGGTGGGGTAGTAGACAATTGTTTGCAGGATGTCTAGTCCTTCTTCAGCCAACCAGTAGCGGAAGTTGTGTTTCATTTGAGCTTGAGTGGTCCACTCATCCCATTCTTCGCTGGTACCTGCACCAAGCTTGGCAGTTCCTCGAATCCAATCGGCAAATTTGCTACATGTCCAATAATGACTTCTCATTCTTCAACTCCGGTTAATGGTTTGCTGGGTCTGTCGATACAGTACTCGCAAGCAGGATCGTCACACTTGTCTTCCACCCATTCATTGGTTTTGGCATTGTAATAAGCATCGTATTCTTCAGAGTACACAATATCTTTGTTCATTCTTCTATTTGGTTAACAATTACACCAGCTTGTTTTAGGAAATCAGTTCCTGCTGTATTTCTATAGTTATCACGATAAAACACTTGTTTAATACCGCTTTGGAATACCAATTTGGCACACTCAATACAGGGTGCATGAGTAATAAAAATTACAGCACCTTCTGAACTTTCTGGACTGCGGGCCACCTTGGCAATGGCATTGGCCTCTGCGTGAAGTACTTCAGGTTTGGTTTTCAATCGAGAGTACTGTTTCTTTACTTCATCAAATTTCCAATCTGGTGAATGATATGTATCTCTTTCATCAAATGTAGTTTCAATATCTTCGCAGTTGTTGTCCCAACCACCAGGCATACCATTATAGCCAATGCTGATGATACGGTCCTCTTTCACAATAAGGGCACCAACTTGCAGTCTACGAGCTGTGCTTAACTTGGCATAGGTCTCTGCAACCTGCATGTGGGCCTTAATATACTTTGGTTTCATGATATAAGTATAACATAATGATTAACAAGTGTCAATAGGAAAATTATGATAATTTATATTCACGGTGCCAGTGCCACCGGTGAAAGTTTCACTCACATTAGAGAGCATGTTGGAGGTCCTGACCGAGTTTTGGAATATTCAAGTGCCAACGGATTTTCTAACAACCTGGAAATGATGATGGAAGAACTTGAGACTGTGGACCGGTTATTTTTTGTGGCTCATAGCCTGGGTGGCATCTATGCCTTACATCTGGCCAACCATTATCGAAATCGAGTGCAGGGTGGAGTAACTCTTAGCACTCCATATGGTGGTTGCATACAGGCCGACTATGCCAAATACTTCTTGCCATTCAGCAGACTAATGCGTGATGTTGGTACAATGAGCAAGCCCATGACTGATGCGGCTAAAATACCAGCACCGCGGAACTGGACCAACATTGTTACCACAGTGGGTGACAGTCCTTGGATTCACGAACCAAACGATGGTGTGGTTACAATTGAAAGTATGCGTTCAAAAACAGATATGGAACTGATTGAAATTGACCTAAACCATTACGAAGTTGTTATTAGCAATCGTGTAGTTGACATTATTAAAGAACGAACTAGACAATTATCGCCTTTTCCTTCGCGTATTTAAAAAGACTGGTTCCTCGCTCTCTGACTGAGTCAGCAACCACTTGCGGTGAATCCTCCCACATCTTTCTCATTTCTTCGTATTCATAATCCTCAGCAGTATCATATGCCCATACTTCTGGAAAGCGTTGGTGGTTGGCCTGTGCTCGTATCACCATAAGACTGACACGCTGACCGACACGGTCCTTTGGCTTTTTACCCGACAGCACAGTCAACATATCTTCTCCCCTGAGGTCATCCCAAGGTAATAGTGTGTCAACCCCCAATGTATCAAATAAGACTACCCATTGCTTGGCCATTTAAAAATCTCCTGTGCGTTGATCTTTTAAAATATCAATTGCCCGCTCAAGATTTTCCAGTGTTGGATCAGTCATACGCATCAATGTATTTCCAGTGTGCTCGTTGTAGATTGCAAGGCCAAAACTGCCGTCGGCCTGTGTGATCAACAGCAATTGTTTATCGTTATGCGCTACTACTTTATATACAGTATAACTGGTCATGCTACATTCTCCTCGTCTGGTTTAACTATGATACCTTTGCAATTTGGGAAACGAAGTCCAAATTGCTGATTTAATTCATCCATGTCCTTGCCTTGGCAAATGAATTCTTCATTGACTGCATTGTAAGCAAAGACTTTATTGTTATGTGTTTCAATTTTCATAAAAACAATTTTAGACAACAACTGCTGTACATCTTTATGTACTTCATTTATTTCCTTTGACACTTTCCTACTCCATAGCCACACTACTAATAGCAGGGCAACACCAACTATCAAGTAGACATCTTCCATATTACTCTCCAACCAATGGCAATGGTACTACACTGATAACATTCTCAACACGGAAGCTTCTCCACTCCTGCTTGTCTGTGCAAAATACACTCATAACCGTAGGATTGAATTTTTTAACTTTGGGAAAGTCCACAGGATTATCTGTATTGGTTTCATGCACAGGTGCCGGCGGCAAAATTGTTGCATCCAAGGTACAAGGCATTGTGCGTAAGGTACCGTCAACCTTGGTAAAGGTAATTTCTGAGATACCTTTACCCAAGGCCTCAGTCAGCATATCTCTGCGTTGCTGTAAACTTTCTTTGTCAAATTCAATCATTTCTGTTCCTTTACAATGTTATACAATACATCAAACTCTCGTTTTGCTTCTGCAAGATTTGGATAGTTTTTGCACAATTCAGCAACCTGTTGCTCCTCTGCTCGTTTGAGTTCAAACCAAGCAACCATTTCTTGTAATTTAGATCCAACTGTGATGCTGGCCGAGCTTTGTGGCACAGACTGAGCATTGCCATTAACATCAACAATCTTGTGTTGTCTAGCGTTTGCATCCCAATAAAGTGCTCCACTGGTGTAGGCACCGTTGTTGTAATATGACACCGCAATGATATCTGGATCTGAACTTACAATATTATCAATCATGATTTAAAATAGTCAAAGTGATCTTGTAATGTCCATGCAGTAGGATCAATTGCTTGTCCATCGTGCGTGGTAATTGCATCTGTGAAAATATTGTAGCGTTCAAAGAATATCCACAAGTTTGATGTTGAACTTACCCTGCCGCTCTTGTTAAGCGTCAAGTCTTGTTTCTTAGAAACAAAACAAGTGGGCATATTAATTGCCTGTTCTGCTGTCAGTATGCCTTGCAACAACAGGTCCCGAGTCTTGCTGGCTGGAATCACATGCTCAAAGATTTTGGCCTTTGAACTGGCACTTTCCTTGGTAGCATAATGGCTACCAATGCTACCACGAATTGCATAACCATGGTACCTGCGTAACCAATGATCAATTGCATCTCGGATCAAACGCAGTCGTTGAGCGCCTGAGGTTGTCCGATACAAATCGATCAGTCGGTTCAATTCAATCACAGTAATCTCAATGGACTCTGTGTAACTGTCTGGGCCTCGCCGAACTTTTGTGTACGGCGTGGCCACATAGTTGGCAATGGTTTCTTTTAGCATAATCTAATTATACTACAAAATGGTCAAAGTGTCAAACAGGTTGTTGCGGAAATGCTACAAATTCTCTAGGCCAGTTTCGATAGGTATGAAACTGTGGTGTGTGATAAAGTTCACCATCTCCGGACCCTTTCATTTGTAAACTAAAAATCTTTTGATCCTCTGGTCCTACGCACCATATGTTGTAGTTGTGGCCAATCCTGCTCCGGCTCATGATCCAGTGACAGTTGGCAGTGATCCAGGTCACATACTGATTCACATCAACGATTTCAATATAGTTGGTTCTTTTATTGCGCCATATAAGATAGTCTACAGTATGCCGATCATTCAACGATTGCAACAACAACTTTGGCAGGACCCCTGCGGCGGTAACTTCATTCAACCAGGTCAAAACTTCGTCCCATGCTGGAATATGATGACTACCAAACCGTTGTCTGCGTTGTTCACTGTTGGCATGCAGATCAATTCCCATGGCCCATGTATTGAACTTGGTCAGATCCGATGTACCAAACCATTTCTCTAATTTTTCTATCACTGTCACAGGTGCATTTAAAGTACTACACATGGCCTTGTGCGTTGTGCCGTGTACCTGTGTATTTCCACCACTGGCATTTTTAATACTAAAATAAAAAGTGCGATCACCGTAACCCACTAGATCTACCTTGGTACCGGTACCACCTAGTGTATCAAAATTTTGTATGTTAAATCTTGTGCTTAATAATTGTTTAAGATCTTCGTTACTTTCGTAATCTCGACCTTCGTAGTATTGTTGTCTGGACATGCTCGTATATAAGCGCATGCCAGCCTCCTGTATTACCAACTGGAATTGTAAAACACTCGTAGCCCACAGAACAAGTCTGCACGAGCATGAGCAACAAAGTCTAAATCCTGTTGCTTGTAATGTTCATCTGCTTCGTTGCCAAAGAAGAATCCCGAAGTCGGCGGCAAGTGACCGTTAATAACGGCATCTTCCAAGTCAGCTAGATCTTCTTCAAACAGTTCTAACTCAATGCCATTGAACGAGCTGTATTCTAGATTTCTGTCCTCGGCCAGTTGTTCCATCCAACCATGCAGGTTAGGATGCTTGCGCCAATATGCAAGTTCTTTCTCTTGCTCATTGTCCTTGACCTTAGAGTATGCGTACATATCCAAACCCATGTTATGCTCCAAAAAATAAAATTAAAAATGCCAGGAATAGTGCCATACCGGGATGACCTACCATCACCAACATCAGTACAGCAATCCAGGCCATTATGAATTTACAGTTTCAAACGGACTGTACTGTTCACCACCTAAGCAAGTGGTCAAAATCCAGTTGTTCATAACACGCTGAAGTTCAGCATACTCATAAGTTTTATTGGCTGGACGCAGAGCCTCTGACTGCTTGCGATCATATTCAGTGTTCAATTTGCGATTGGTTTTCATTTGGAGTCCTTGAGTGATTTAATGTGATTGATAACTTGGTTTGCTTCTTTGTATTGACTTTCTTCTAATTGCATGATGTCAAGCATTTCTGCTATCATTCGTTGTGCAATCAGTTCAGTGTCAATTTTGGTAGTGCCTGGCCATGGTTGTGTCCAACGGGCCTGCGCCAGTAGGCGTTTAGAACGGAATCCGCTCATGCCGCCACCTTTAGGCCTTCGCTCAGCAAGCGAAGAGTCTTGTCACGACAGGTGCTGTAGTACCACACACTATCTCGCATGATATAGTAATATTCGGCACCAGCACCATCAAAGTAATCATAGAACGAATCATAGTCGTGGAATACCTTCCAGCTGACATTTTCTTCGCCGCGATCACGACCATAAAAGGTAGTCATGTTGCCGTACAAGCGATCGTATTCTGCAGTGGTCATGCCACTGTCAAGAGGACTGAACGAATGTTTTTCGCCAATTTCTTCGCGCAAGGCACTGATGTCTCCCAGGGCCACTAGGTTGTTGGCCTTGCCGCTGTCATAGTGCTGTTGTAAAATAGCACCATTGTGTTCAAGGTAGCCGTCCCAATGACAGTATACTGCCTTGATCACATTACCGTGCATGACGCCAATTGCTGAACGAGTTGCCATGATTAATCCTTGGTAGAAAGAGAAAGTTTAAAAAATATATTGACCAGTACCAACAGTCCCCAGGACTGTAGCCAACCAATTTCATGTACGCCATCTATGGCACCAACCAGGCAGGCATTCCATAGCCACATAACTGGCAGACTTGCTAGTAGGCCAAACAGCACACCAACAACAACCATACCGCCGACGAATCCTACAGTTTGTGCTTTACCATTGACTGTGAACATTATGCATTCTCCAACATTGAAGCAGGCACATTGTAACGACCTTGTGGTGTGTTTACCAGCACAAATTTGATTTTGATTTTATCAACTGTGCCGGTGTAAGTCATACCATTTCGGTTGCTGGTGAACTTGACTCTGGAACCCAAGGTAATCGAACGCTTGGTCTGTTCTACTAGACGGGCACGAGCAAAGCGGATTGCATCACCAATGCTGGTCAATTGATCATTTGTAAAAGAGCCAGACATGATGGCTGAGTTGATTTCTTGTATAGTCATACCGTTACTCCTGTTGTATCTTCTGCTACATTTTGGTCTTCCAACCAATCGTAAACTATGCCCAAAGGGCAATCCAAAAGTCGAGCAATCTTTGTAGGGTGGCACCCTTCAATGTACAGTTGCTCGATGTCGTATGCCAGTTCTGCCATTTTACTCATTTGTGGTCCTTAGATATAAAAGGTGGTTTTAAAATTACAACGACTGTAAACAACCTCGCGGACTTCTGTGTCCATTGCTTCGCCAAATTTGTCTTCGTTACTCAGTGCTTCGAGAGCCTTGTAAGTCTCAGGCCAAGTCCAGCGTTTGGCATGGGCTCGTTTCACAATGGTTGCCACCCGCTTGTTGCCTGCAACAGTAAACATACCAAAATCTTTGGAAAAATCTGTATCAAACATCGCCAACTCCTTTTTACTTACTATGCCACAATTATAACGCAGAACCAATACCCTGTCAACCGGTCGGGTTATTGGTGTTGTTTATCTGCAACCTTGGTAAACATACGCACCAGTATGATTCATTTGATACACCGGTGTTGAGTACCCTGGACAAACATGACCCAAGTCACGAGTTGGACCGCTGTTATACTGATGATATCCGTAGTACGGAGCCGGAGCAGGTTGTGCATACACCACTCGCGGTTGGGCCAATGAGTAGCCAATCACGCCACCCAGCAGGGCTGAGCCTACTGGATTATGAGCACAGGCTGTGGTGCTAAGACTTACGACTACTGCAAGAGCAAGTGTTAATTTACGCATGATTTTCTCCTTAGAAAATATTTAAGCGGTTTGCCGAGCTTCCATCATCTCAGACAGTATGAACTTGGCAATGTTCATCTGTTTACGAACATACTCAACTGAGCGAGGACCTGTGCCCATCGACATCATTTCTTGGCAATCGCTTAGGATGCCCATAGCAACCATTTCAAGTCCGGAGAACTTGGCAGTGATGCTGTTCATGTACTGTTCACGGATGGCTTGCTCGGACATACCGTAGCAGTTCTTTTCAAATTCTGTCATCTTTAACTCCTTTTCGTTTACTGTACATACAGTATAAGCGATCTTGAGCCTGCTGTCAACCGTTATTTTGAGTCGCTAAGTCGTTGATTTCTAAGGAGATTTTGGGCTATTTTTGTTGTTTTTTAGCAACAGTTCTAAATTAGCCCAAAAATTTGACGAGTTTCTGCGGGTGTAGCAATTGCGCCGCCCAAAAGTTCAATAATTTTGACGGCTTTTTCTACCAGTTCGCAATTGGTTTTTGCCAGCACACCTCGTTCTAAATAGATGTTATCTTCGAGCCCTACACGAGCATGACCACCAGCAATTGTACTGAGTGCAACAAACGGCATTTGCTGGGCACCAATACCAAAGGCATACCATGTTGCATCTCGGGGCAACAGATTACGAGCATAATTTAATGTTTCAGATGTGGCACTCCATCCCCATCTGACACCTGCGGCAATTTGCCAAATTGCTGGCTCAGTAATTAGACCTTCTCGAATTAATTGTTGAGCAATATGAAAGTCACCAGAATCAAATAATTCAATTTCGGGTTTGACACCTGCTTCTCGAATCAAACGGGCCATGGTGCGGGCAGTGGTCAAGGTATTGATTGTGATATTTTCTGCGCCACGATTCATTGTGTTTAAATCTAAACTACAGATATCAGGCCTTAGAGCCAAGATATGTTCTACACGAGCTTCGGCGCTGGCAAATGCTGGACTGCTCCCTACACGATCTGCAGGACCAGTAGCGCCTGCACCGGTGGTTAAATTAATAATCAATTGGTCATTGATATCTTTGATTCGTGCAACCACTTCATCATACAATTTTAGATCCATACTTGGGCGGCCCGACTCTGGGTCGCGCACATGTATATGAACTACGCTGGCACCAGCTTCTGCGGCTTCTAGTGCCGAATCAGCAATCTGTTTTGGAGTAACAGGTAGATAAGGTGTCTGTTCAGGTGTAGTCTGACCACCGGTAATGGCACAGGTGATAACTGTCTTTTTCATTTAATGTCTGCCGTTTACAGTTTTAATGTCTTTGATTTTGAGTACGGCTTTTGTAACTTTGGCAGTCTTTACAGGACGGTCAAATTCTTTGGCCAAGTAGTAGGCAATTACTTTGTTGGCGATTGAATGTACCACTGATGTGCTGTCGTCATCTAAGGCCCATTGGTACGGACTATGTTGCCAAGATTTGGTCTTTTGAAATGTATGGAAAATATCTCGATGCTCTGCTTTGGTTGCATCAAAAATTATAAAAGGCCTAGACCGCAATACAAATGATCGTAACATTAAATGTCTCCTGATAGTGTTAGTTCTACTAGTATACCACAAATTTATCTAAATGTCAATTGGTTAAGACATCCAAAAAAAGTATGCTAACTAAGGATATGAAACAGTATTTAACTCGCGAAGAACTATCCGCCTGGCCTGGCGCTGGCAAGGATGGTTGGATCAAAATGCGATATAATCGAACCTATGATGACCCGACTATTGAAAGCGATATGGATGCATATCTGGTACCCAATGGACCAAGTGAGATACGAGACATTACAACTGTCAGCAATGAAATTGCCCAAGAATTATATGAAACATACGGCAAGATATTTGTTGGAATGAGCGGCGGCATTGACAGTGAATGGGTTGCAAAAAGTTTCCATAGACAGGGAATTCCGTTTACACCAATCATATACGAAGCGGAAGATTTACAGGCTGAAGATACCTGGTGGGCACACAAATGGTGTGCAGATAACAATGTTAAAGAAATTACATATAAAGAATATATTTCACAATACATGCTTGGTATTACACAACTAGGAAGCCGTGACTGTTTGCGTACAGTTGGCGGCCCATATATCAGTGGTAGGCTGGCTAGATATGCAGAAGATCAAGGTGGAGTATTGGTAATGGGAGCCGGATTTCCAGAAGTATTTCCAGATCCCAATATTGAATACATTGCAGGACGATTCTTTGACAATAAGTTTATGAATCCAGATGGTTCTTTAAAGCATGCTGGATGGTTGCTACACGAAGCAGATTTTACAATTAATAGATATTGTGGAAATCATCCTTGGAATTTTTTAAGCTGGCGCCCGGATATTGTTTTATCTTACATGGCATTGAGAACTGATGGCAGTACTGCATTTAATAAAGCCAAGATATTTGATTGCTTGCCCAGGCCAAAAAGTACTGGTGTTCCAGACATCTTCTGGAGAGCAAAATTTCCTCTAATAGAAAAGTGGACAAAAATTAGAAATCGTTGCGGTAAAAGCGAAGTAGACTATCTCGGTACTACGGAACAATTAAAGGCAATTTTGACCACCGGAGACATCAATGCAGTCTGAAAGCATTGTGTTTACATTTAAATTGGGGTTGGTTAACATTTATAATCCTGTGCCTGTTCAACTTACTTTGAACGATGCTGTAATAAATGAGCTAGAATTGACTGGTAACAGTAACAGTATCAATTATAAAATTTCATTGGAAGACAACAAAAAGTATTGCCTGGGCTTTAAAGTTTTATCTATCAATAAACCAAGTAGGATAAATCTCAATAATTTAAATTTAAAATGGGTTGACGATAATCGACAGTTTACTCCAGGCTGGCGGGCCTCTAGCCCAAATGAGATTTGGAATTATACAGATCCAGACGCAACCAAAAAACAAGAACAACTGATTCAACGATCACAAAATATAGACCTAGATTATTTTATGGGGCCAGCACCTGGTTATTTGAAAAAGTTTGGTACCTTTGAATTTGTATCAGGTGAAACCATAAAGTTTTCTAACTTAGAACGGCCATACACAATAACTGTTCCGGGCACATTTAAATTGAATTTTACTACGCCTATTAGTCATTGGTTATATCGTAACTTGATCTAACCAAGTGCGGAAATGCAATTTTTGCGCTTCTAGATGGGCAGGATCAATTTCAATATTGGTCAATTGTTCTGCTTGATTTTTATCCTGTGCCCAGGCAGTTTCCCAAACTTTGGAATTGATTTCCCAATTTTGTGAACCGTAACGAGTATCTTTGTACTTGTATACATTGACCTTGGTCAATGAGTCAGAGACCGGTACGCATACAGTAATAAACCAAGCACCTGGTTGCCATTCTATCATGGTATATGGGAACACAGTGGTCCAAGCCGCAGAATAAGGCAGTGACTTATCTGCATCCAATAGTGTGCTATTAAATTCATTGTCTATTTCAACACGCGGCACCAACTGAATGCTGGCATTGTCTTTGTAATGCCATTTGATATTGTTGACATTGGGAGCACCAATTTCCTGATAGACACCGGGATGTACAATTGGAATATGATCCACGTCTAGAAATAAATCAATTACATTTTTCCAATGGGTATTTACAATGTCTATTCTGTTTTCAACTAACACTAAATTTCGATTGTCAACAAAATTTAGCTCGGTGAGATCTACAGATTCTGAAAATACAAAATTGTTTGTAACAGTCACATCCTTTGCATCTAGCTGTGCAACATTTGCACATTTAGTATTGCCACTGCCCAATGGAGTACCTTGCAAATCATACCGCCATCCGTGAAATGGGCACATCCTATCGCCTCGACCAGACTCACCCCGCAACCTACTGCCCTGATGTCGACATACATTACTGACCAGCGATAATTTGTGCTCGTTGTTAATCAACGCCCAATTTGGCAATTGCGGGTATACTCTCCAATGATTGTATTTGACGTCGGAAACATGGCTTAGGAACATGTAGATATTTATTGAAAAAAATAAGGAACCGAGGTTCCTTATTTTGTATTAGCAGTTTTAGATTAAACTACGGATTCGGCCGCTGTGATACCATTGGCTAAACAATGTGCTACTTTTGCGTCCTGGTCTGCAATTACCAAGGCTTCGGCTTGAAAAGCCGCACATGCTTCTGGAGTTGTAAAAACAAATATTTGAGCAAACACCAATCGGTCTGCTGAAAATTCCAAGTTGGATTGCAATAAAGTTGCATTTGCACCTTGATATTTTTCAATAATAACTTGTCTGGCCGCGAACGGCATATTATAATAAAACGGAGTTGTAGTGTCTGTTCTTGTTTGAAGTCTGGTTAATGTTATCATTTTATTTAATGTCCTTTATGCTGGAATTGGATCGTTTTCATCGGCAATAAGTTCGCCGTGATAATCAAGTGTGATATTATGATTGATACAATATAATAACCTATCTTCTTTCATGTCAATTGCGACTGCATCAGCCGCAAATAAATCAAAATCTGCTTTTGATTTCCAACGATTTACCAAATTTAAAGTCAAACCATCATCACTTAAAGTGGAATAGACAGCCATAAGCTTTCCTGTATCCTGGTAAGCAGTGAAGTTTCTATCTCTAAATTGGTCTGTCAGACAATACCAAGCGGTTGTTGCACTTGGTCTCATAAATGTTACTGTTGTAATTAGCATGTGTTCTCCGATTATTTGACTTAAAAACGCTCTTGACTATTTAGTCAAACAATATAATGTTCTACAGTTATTTAGCTTCAGTTGTGATTGTTGTAGTCCGGATAGTTAAAAAACTGCTCTAAATAATTGCTGATATTTCCATAGATTATTGCGTCAATGTGCTCTTGCTGTTCAGGCGTTAAACTGGTGTCGTTTTCAATGGCCTCGTGCAGAGTCAACAGCCACGAATTTATAGTGTCCATACAAACCTGATCATGTTGTCTTTTTATCTTGCTCATTGTGCAATTTTACGCTATACTAGTACAAATGTCAATCTTGTTACTATAAATATACCATGCTACTCGACAACCAATATCCTGCGCTGTTATTAAACGCAGACTTTCAACCATTTCATATCCATCCATTGAGCACGGTCAATTGGCAAGATGCAATCAAAGCCATTGTGTCGGACCGAGTTACCATAGTTGAAGAATACGAATATGAAATACATAGTGCAAACCGCGCCTGGCGATTGCCCAGTGTGATTGCGCTCAAAGACTATGTCAAGCGAGACCAAACGCCAACATTCAGCAGGTACAATGTTTACCTTCGTGACAATTTCACTTGCCAATATTGCGGTTGTGAATTTGAAACTCGTGCGCTGACCTTTGACCATGTGATTCCAAGGCATCACGGTGGTGTTAGTTCATGGACCAATGTGGTGGCCGCTTGTAGCCCATGCAATCATCGAAAGGGCAGTAAGTTACCAGCTGAAGCTAAAATGTTTCCAATGATCAAACCCAAGCAACCAACCAGTTGGGATTTACATGCTCGAGGAAAAAGAATTCCTCAAAAGTACCTGCACGAAACTTGGAGAGATTATCTTTATTGGGATGCTGAACTGGAAGCCTGATACTCTGTGGCCAGGTCTAGATCGTGCTCGACATTTGCTCTCCACATCAATCTGATTGCACCTGTATCTAATCCTAGTTCACCGCGGCGGTGCACAAACGGCCAGTTGTCATATAAAACAATGTCATTAGGTGTCCAGTGATGTTCGTACACACACTCTGGTATTTCTGCCATGGCTTCCATTAATTCTTCTACAATACCTGTGCCCATGCTAACACCATCACGCATGGTATCCAAGATCCAGGAATCTTTTATTCCGTGATAGTTGCAACGAGGACTCCATCGTTGTGTGACTGGGTGCTGTTTCATTGACGGCCATTCAATTATGTCTCGACCAGGGTGGTGCCAGTTTTGTTGCATGATTGTAATGCTTTCCCAGCGTTTTCGTAGAGTCGGATGCACTTCTGGGTAGGCCAATTCCATATCTAACCAATAGGTAAAACCAGCCTGGGCATTTGGGACTGTTTTCATATAAATGCAACGATGCGGGAAATTTGTCTTGCCATCGACTCTGTTGGCAATATCAGCATGCCAAGGCATTTCGTAGTCTACCAGTCGCTTGCTGATTTTATTACTCATTTGAGTGATATATCTGATAGAACCGGTAGCAGGGTCTCTAATTGGTTCCCACTTCTCTGTGCTCTTTTGATAATCTAGGGCATTCCACGGCTGACCCCATAAGGCCAGGAAATTCCAATATTCCAACTTGGTCCAATTTGGAGCATGAAATACCAACATCTTACGATCGTACAACAGTTTTTTTAGTGCTTGAGGATCTTGTGCAGACAGATCACTCATGTCTGTAAACTCTGTTCCCCATGCATCAAATATATTCTTTATTTCCATGTTCTATTTATGTATCATCGTGACAGCTGGTCAAGCATGTGTTTTTCAGCAAAATCCTTTAAGGATTCGTTGCGAGATTCTATTAGCTTGGGCAAAATACTTTGTATCAATGAAACAACATAGCGTTCGCCCGGTTCTTGCAATTCACTGTACCTGGGATTTGAACTGATGTAACAGTACTCTTTGTTGTTGAGCATCTCTTTTAGGCCACCCATGATCATATTACTGACCTGTGCATCAAGTTCGATGGCCTCAATGCTTTTTGTATTACTCATATATTTCCTTTTAAACCGAGTCCAGACACTCATTTTACTAAAAATTCGTACAAATTATTTTCAAACTCACCAATGGTCAAATCTTGCAATCCTAAATCAATCCAATTGGGGTGAAAAGGTTGCTGTCCCCGTAACAGAGCTCTGCCCATTATGACAACAATTGCCCATTCTTTTCTTTCAAACCTTGGAAGATATGGCAGTAGCGATCTTGTATTTTCACTGTATTCTTTGGTCTGCACTTGCCTTCGCAATGGAATCATCACAGTAAATTCTCCCTGTTTGGTGGGGTAATGATCGTATACTTTGGCATCTGCTGGCACCGTTATTCCGGCTGGAATTCTATCCTGTTCATACCAATGGCGGTAACCTTTTTCTATCCACTCAACCATGTATTGCTTTTCCCAGACTAATCTTTTTGCCGAGTCTCGAACATGTTTGCCATGCCATTCGTCTGTGTTTGCTCCACTGATATGATGCACACTGGTATTATCACCTGCCACAATTCCAAACGGAATATCGCCGTGGCCTGCGATTCGAATTTTATCGTCATGATCAATTACTACAGAATAGGCGGCCCTGTCCTCACAGTCTGGGTTGCCATCAGCCCATTCAAACATTTCAGCATATCCAGTGGCAGTTGTATTATTTCGCATGCTGTTATTTAATGGACTATGCTGTTGTATGTTGGTCACATTGTCAATTTAACTCTGGTCAATCGGGTTTCGGCATTGCCATCTCTGTCTGTTTGATGTGTTTTAACCACGCCAACAATTTCAAATTCTTCTGGAGCATCAGGCCACATGTCAATCATTTTGCTACTGGTCCAAAAATACAGGTTGGTACCGTCTGTGGCACGAACAACAGATCCAGGAAATGCCTTGCCTTCGAACTTGCTCATCACTTGCACTCGAAGACGCAGATGCTGATCTATACTGCCTTGATGTATGCTGGTGCCACCAACTCGTAGCAGTACTTCATTTTTGATTTCCTTGGCCAGTTCACGCCGGTAACGAACTGCCATGCAGGCCAAGTAGGCCATGCCCATGGTGGTATCAACTTCGTCTTGAGTGATGAAGTTCATGATCTTTTGATCAAACTCATTCAGGCGCTCTGATAATGCTTTGAACGCAATACCTTGAAAGTGCTCGCCCATGGACTGGCCAAATTGACGATCTGTTTCGGTCACATTGGGGCATCCAAGTGCCAGTTGAGTTTTGATAAGTTCTCTATTTGGATGCTTTGCTACAACGCCGGTGTCTTGGTCAAATTCAGGAAACTTGATATACTGTCCTTCGTTGACACGATCAGCCATGGCCACAAGAGCCCATGCCTCGGCGAGAGGAAGCTTTTTCTTTTTGATAAAGTTTTTCCGCTCTTCATTGTTCACGGTTCAACTCCGAAATGTTTTTTAATCAAATCACCTTGTGTCTTTCCACCTTCAGCCATTATCCAATCAACCTGTTCAGCACATTCCTGAACAATCAACTCGGCGAACTTTTCTTTCAAAGGATTGGGAACAATGAAGGTAGCGTATTTGTGTTCGGCTGAGAATTCGTTAGAAGCCTGTTCAAATAGTTCATTAATTCGTTCGTTCATTCTTCAACTCCGAAATGTTGTTCGATGGCAATGGCACAATTATCTCTATCTACTTTTAATGCATAGACATTGGGCTGGTTCCGACATATTTGGGCACATTCCCGAACAATCAACTCGGCGAACTTTTTACAAAATTCATCAGGAATGTTCCAAGGACCAGAGGGCATGTCTTCAACAGCCTTATCAGCAAGTTCTAGAATTCGTTCGTTCATTGTTTGTCCTTTGTGGATAATAATATGTACAGTCACTACGGCGTATGTCCCAACTGCTGGCTAGGCCACCCAGATGTTGTAAGGTCCATCTGGCACGGTCATGTGCTTGCGGTACAGCCATGGGCCAGGGTGTGTTGTTGCGACATTGTATGTACTGCTTGAGATAAACATAACTTTGTTCACGAGCCCACATCTTCAACTCCAAAATGTTCTCGATACAATGGTAGCAGGCGTTCAATGGCCGTGATTGACAATTCTTTCGAATTCAACTTCATACATTCCGCCACAATCAACTCGGCGAACTTTTCATAACTGAGTCCAAGTCCCACATGAATCTGTGTGCCGGGTATGGCATAACTAGGCGCATACTTTGCAAGTTCGGGCGTGTTCTTGACTTGCTCACGGGCCAAGGCCTGAGCCTCAACCAGTAGTTGTCGAATTCGTTCGTTCATATACTACCTTGAAAGTCGGTCAACAATTCGTTGTTGGATAAGATCCATTTCATCTTGTTCCATATAAAAGTCTGTGGTTGGGTCATAGTATGCACCTTCTGCATTGTCATAGTATAACACACGACCGCTGAAATTAAAAGGCCCCTCTAGTCCTTTTCTAGGTCCATACTTGACACGCATCTGATCCATCTGCGTCTTGTCTGCTAGCACGGCATAGCCCATATCAACTCCTTAGATTGTATGCAAAGGATTGCGTCGACGCAGGTGAGCCAGTGCGGCTTCCTTTGAATCAAAGCGACCCGAGATGGGTGTTTGATGTGCGCCTCGCACAATGTACCAACCACCCAAAATACCGTTGTAGACGACTTTCATTTTAATACTCCAGTTGTATTCCAAATAGCAGGCTTGCCAAAAAATAAGTAATTTAATCCGGCAATACATGCATACCCAACAACCATTAATCCAACACATTCAATTTTATAATCATATCTCGGTAATACCAAGAGTCCAATACCTATACAAGTACCTAGGATTACTAGTAAATTTACGAATCTTTTAAAAAAATCTTTCATTGCAGTTCCTTAAATTTTAGTAAGAATCCAAACCTTGACAGCAAAAATAATTGCCACCACTGCCACTGTTATAAGAATTTCCAAGTCTGACATGATAATTCCTTAGGCAAGACTGACTTGAACTTGAAACTTATTTACTGTGATGCCAATGCCCGTTGGTTCAGGCTTGTGCGTGGCCAATGCCATTTGACGATCGTAACTTAATCTTTCCAGAGCAGTCCAAACTGCCACACGAGCATTGGTAGTGGCCATTGATTCTGACATCTGCTGGATTGTCATATAAAGGCCAACATCAGTTTCGCTACCGCCAGCAGTATTCCAAATTACTCGAAACTTCTGGCTGTTCTTAAAACCGTCAATGATTGTTTTTGTACGCATGGTCGCTCCTTAGTCTGCTCTTGAACTCATGTAGGCAGTGATGCCATGTGACTTGAGAACATCAGCGTAGGCCTGTGCGCCGGTTTCTTTGATGTCCATGCTTTGCGTGAAGCTACCACCAGGATTCCAAAGTTGAAGTCCGCCACCATAAGCAGGCTTGAAGCCCACAGTTTTCAGCGCACGGCCCAATTTGGTTGATGCCTTTTCGCTCACATGCACCCAGGCAAAACCGCAGTAGCCGGGCTCACCGTGACGAGTACGAAAGTCAGCTTCGGCTTTTTGGGCCGCCGCAGTAGCGGTGTTATGGATGGATTCGATATTGTCTAGTGCAAACATTCTGAGCTCCTTTTTACTGTTTATGTGTTTATTATACGGCCTATTGGACCACTTGTCAACCGTTTAGTTTGGCTTTTAACAACTCTCCCAGGCTCAACTGTGGGTTTTCTGCCACAGTCACGCCCTCCACGAACAGGTCCACGCTCTCGCTGTAGTAGCCGTTGCTCTCGCCCAACCAACGCACATCCACATAACCCCGGCGGGTAGCGAACTTGTAGAAAGTATAAGAATAGCTCTCATAGTGCTCTTCGTCTGGCTCTGTAGCGCCAGCCACTTCTTCGGCCATCAACAAAGGAGAGCCAACCAGGTCCTGCAGGTCACCAACAATGTCATTGATATCCACAGTCTCGCAACAATCCTGGCAATGAGCAAACATGAATCGCTCGCCTGAGGCTGTTTCAAACAGCATCTCATTGCCACCCACAGCACCAGTGACACGGACAAAGGTCCGACCCACCATCTGTGCCATGCCCTTTTGGGTGTTTACTATATTGTCATAATTCATATCGTGATCCTTGTTTTTTTGTTTCATGCCACTATTGTAGCAAACTCTGGTCCACTTGTCAACCGTTTTTGTGTTGTATTTTTACAACGGAAAAGTAGTACTTTTAGTTGCAATAAATAACCCTATGAATCCCAGTACTTTACCTGCACTTACAGCAGAGCAAACACAGGCCCTGATTGATTGTTTTAAAACCAATAAGCAATTTATTGAATATCCAGGCAGGTGCTTTGGACTAGACATTGGCCCAGCACTAGAAATAGTTACACCGATCATTGACAGCGTACTGGGCACAGGCACTTGGGAACCAGCTGGTGGCAACTTTTTTGAAACAGATACCGGATATCGTGTTCATGCAGACACAGGTAAGGAAGGTCCAGATCGTGTACTGCAAACTTTTGTGTTTCCCCTGAGCATTACAGCCAAGCCCGATGTTGTGCCAAATCTTGAAAGGGTTAGACTGCTTATACTAAATCAAACATGGTCAGGTGATGCGGCATTCTTTTTGAGTGGCAGTCCAGACGAACCAAGTGAGTATAATATTGTAGTCAAAGACTATCAAGATGTTGGTAATCGTGATGACGACTTGACAATTGATGGCATATTGATCAATGAATGCCCACATCTAATTCCCAGTAACTTTGTGGGACTATCGGTAGATAAAAACTTTCAATGGATACCGGGTGTACCAATCACATTCCCACGCAACAGACTTCATGTCAGTAGTGCATTTCCAAGACAAGGTGTTGCTAAAAAGCTTGGACTAAGTATTTTTACATCAAAGAAACTATGAAAAAATTTATCGAAATCAAGCGCACCGAAGATACAATTACTTTCTATTGGAAGCTGACAGATTATTGCAATTGGTCATGCAGTTATTGTAGTCCAACAGTACATGAAGGAAAATATTATCATGCCAATCAATTGTCCAGTGATCTGCGTGTTAGAGTATTTTTAAACCGTCTAGAATCTATCAAGGGAGACAAAAAATTAATTGTTTGCTTGACCGGTGGCGAGCCAACTATGCATCCGTTGTTTGGTGAAATAGTTGAAAGAATTCAAAGCATTGGTGGACATGTTGATTTGATTACAAATGGTAGTCGACCAGTTGGGTGGTGGAAAAAATTACCTAGACTGCCAGGTTTTAACATTATATCTTTACACCCAGAATTTACAGACTTGGCAAAAATTAATGAGTTGGCATTGTACCTTGACAGTCAAAAAGTATCGTTGAGATTTAATTTATGTGCTGATCCTGCAAATTGGGATTGGGTCAAATCTGTCTACGACCATCTTGATCCATCCCTGCATGACGCTGTTATTTGTAAAATCTTGACAAGACACAGGAACGAAGTTGATCCACAATTTGTTGAAGGTCAGCTGTATGATTATACCGCTGAACAAATGGATTTTATCAAGAAAAGAAGTGCATATCAAAGAGAACAACGGCATCCCGGAGACAATTCTGTTGGGTATTACGATGACGGTTCTTCATTTAATTTAAATCCAAATCGTTTAACAGCAAACAACAATCATAAATTTTATGGTTGGGAATGTACAGCTGGACAGACTGGATTTATGATTGAGCCAGATGGAAAAATTTGGGCCGGACTTTGTGCAACCAAGTTCTTGGGACTCATTGATAGTTTTAGCATTTTGGAAGACCCGGTCAAATGCAAAATTCCTTTTTGCAAATGTCCAGCTGACATCGCAATAAACAAAAAGAAAGTTACATTGTTCCAGGGTCAGTGAAACCCATGTCTGCCAAAGCCCAGGCACGCTCTACACAATTGTAACATTCACCACAGCGACCTTTGGTCAATGCTGTGCAACTATGTGTAATTTCAATCAGTGACCATACATCAAATGCTTCATATAATGCCAATGTATGTCGCTTGTCCAACAAGGCAAATGGACAGGTTGTTGTAACTATGCCAACTTTATTAGTGTATTCAATCCGATCCGGTCTGCCTGGATATTCACCGGGCATAGGTACAGGCGGATGCCGTTGACTACCATAAAAGATATGTTCAATGCCATGTTTAATTCTAGCATCTCGTTCACCAGTATTTGTTTGTTCGCTGTGGTGTACTGTTGGATCGCCTACCATAATTGGCTGAGGAATGTCTAAGCCCAGCATTTCGTTAACACGAGTAACAATTGGACCTGCGTAATCCCAGGCTCCATCTGTGCGTGGCACACATAGAGTAATTAACTCATGTTTGCTTTTTGCCAGCTTCCATTCTGTTGCCAACAGATACAGTAAAATAGCACTATCTGCACCACCTGATACCATGACACCAATGCGTTGATGCTGTGGTGGCAATTCAATTTTAATCTCACGCTTGTCGTCTTTGGGGCCTGCTGTTATAATCATATCAATGTCTATGCTGTAAATGTTTTAATACCCGGTTTACATTTTCCGCTGTAAACGGTACATTAAGTATCAGGTGCCACGAATCGTTGGCCCATGAAATTGTTCTGTGTGTTTTACGAGTGTTTACATAGTAAACTCTTCCTAATTCAATATTTAATTTTTTATCATCCTGCCACCAATCATATTCCAATGGTCCACAATTCTTTAAGAATGCAACAAGACGAAAGCAAGGGCGAGGCATGCCAGGATGGTCGCGATGTGGCACAAAATATCCGCCAATTCCTGCATTGACAATAAATGTTCTACCCAATGGATTCCATTCATCTAAGAAATCTTTTAAACTATCAAGTCCAGGATGTGCTTGATCACAATCTTGGTACAATTGCGTAGGAACACAAAACTCATGCTCAAAGGGCACACGGCCTAATTTGTTTGTTGCTTCTGGAATGCTGGGAGGACTCTGGTGGTTCCACCCTGGAATAGTTGTCAATGACATTGACCGACGATTATTTGGACGATCTGTCCTTGGAAGGTAATCTACCCAGTCGTTGCTGTATTTTTCAGTAATGACACGATCAATACTGTGTGCATCTAGGTGCCAGTCAAGTGGTTCAAAGTCGCCAAGTTGCAATAGTGCCAGTTCTGCGGCCATTGTATCAGGGCGCATTATTCCTAGTCCTTGACGGCTTCCACTAACTCCGTCTCCAACAACTGCGTTTGGATTATTTTGATTAAAGCTCATGTAAATAGTTATCTATTCTGCACAACCATGCAAGATCTAAATGTCTACTATAAATACTACTGTTGGGAGGCTTTTATGACACGTCAGGCTTTTAATTGGTCCGCGTTGGATCGAGATACATTATACTCAATGCTTTACAGCCTCAAACCAGAGATTGTAGACAAACGCTTGCCTATAGGCGAAATTAGTCGTCAGTTAAGTAAGCATATTAAAACACACCTTCCAATCAAAGTGGTCAGTCATAAGCATAAGCTTGTTAAATCAGGTGAAATTTGGATAGGTGGCGCCTATTACAGTGACGACGATAAACAAGGAAAGAAACGATTTATTGAAGTTGAATTGGCGTTCCCCACTGATGCTAAAACTATGAAAACCAGTTCATATCGTTGGGAGCGCATTTGCAGACTTTTTGCAGATACAATATTACACGAAATTATACACACACGTCAATATCGTGCTAGAAACTTCAAAGATCTCCCAGGTTATGAAAGCACAGCCTATTATGCCAAGGATCGTGCATGGCAAGAGTACTATGGCCACAGAGACGAAATAGGTGCCCACTCATTTAATCTTGCACAGGACATGATTGATAAGTTTGAATTTGATCCAACAGCCATACGAGAATACCTGGATTCAAAAGTTCCAAAACGAGTTTGCCCCAACAGTTGGGGGCGATTTATGAAATCTTTTGAATACGATCATACCCATCCAAAAGTACGCCAAATGAAACATAAAATTATGACTCAATTGGAAAATGCTTACCACGGCAAGCCATTTAAAACATCAAACTATTTGACTTATTGAATAAGTCTATGTTAATTCTAAGCCTGGAATTACATCACCGTCAACCAACATATCTAGCGGGTGTTTGCGACCGGTAAATTTGTTTGAACTCCAGGTCTGTGCTGTTTCATTAAAGTCCCACCAGCAACTGAATCCCAACATCAAGTGTATTCTTGGTGGTGCGGTGCGTGTTTTTGCATAGGCTCTATGTAATAAATTTGTATCCCAGGTATAGGCATGGCCTTGTTCCAGGTGAATTGGAGTATGCTCCTTTTGCTCTAGTACATAATCAGGATGTGTCACCAGTGGTATATTGACTCTTAGATTAATTGGCATTCTTTCGTCAATGTGCCAAGTTACTCCAGCAAACTTGTCATCACCAACTGGCCCTTCATTTTCAGCATAAATGATTCGAACTGCTGTTCGTACCAGTGGACACTTAAAAGTATCTATAAATCTACCAAGTTCTCCAACGCGACTGGCCGGAGTTCTATACACAAAACCATATGTGTCATAATGTGTATTTCTTTTATTTCTGGGCATTTCTTCTTTGTTCAGAAGTGAATATGGATTAGGTACATTATCTGCAGTACCTGGTGTATGGGTTCCTTGTATTTGTTCATGTATATCACCATCAGTGTAATTGACATTATATGTCAGTCCAATGCCACCATAGCTTTGATCTTTGCGATCACCTTCGCCACCATTTAATCTGTAATTCCAAGCGCCATATGTTTCCATTGCCAGTTTTGTATCTTCAACCAGTAATTTAAAATTTAAATCTTCTGGTAATTTAAATTTTAAAAAAGTTCCGTAATCCTTTGATGGTTCAGTCACTGCTTTGCCAAAAGTATTAAACTTGGTAACATATTGGTCAACATAATCATGTATTGTCATACGCGAAGGAATTGATTTAATTTTAATAGTAGACATTATAGGTTTGGAATAATAGATCGATACTTGTTGTAACTGGGCTCAATGGCTTTGATCCACTGATAGAGTTTTGGTCGTCCTTTGACTGCCATGATAATTTTTGGTTTTGCCATGTCAGCACCGTGCAAGTATGCGCCATTGTTGAATACAAATGTATTTGTTTCTGGCGGCAGATCAACATACATTCTTTTTTCCTGTGGAATAAGCTTTGGATCACATCCGTATTTGCCTTTGTTACGAACTACAATTGGTTCTGGATTAAAATCATCTGTTCGTTTGGGCCAGCGACTCATCCAAAATGTTGCTCGCTCATTGGTGTCCCACAGCATGATCCGCAAGCTGTCTGGCCAAGGATATATCACTGCATCCGGATCAAAATGCGGACCTACTTCGTTGATGTTTGACCAAAGCACCACTTTTTCTAAGCTGTGAAAAGGCAAACAATTTTTAATTTGTGCAAACATCTTGGGAAAGTGCATTGACCAATCGTCAATCACAGTATTGTTGTAGTTGAATTTGGTATGATCAATGGCTGGATTCAACCAAATGCAAAGGCCTTTCCAATACTGCGTTTCATTTAGGCCGCGACTGATGTCAGAATTTTTTGCATTCCATAGTTCCCAAAACAAATCCCAGTTGTCGGGTTCAATGCGAGGAACATCCAATGGAACATAAGGAATGCTGGTCCACTTGGGATCCAGTGCTGTGGCAATCTCTGGCCAGGCCTTGGGACTAATATGCGACAAGAAACCTAGATCTAGATCTTGATCGACCCGTAACACTTTGTTGCCAATTTTAGCATAATTGCTCCAGGGTTCACTGCCATTCATCAGTAGAAATCCCACCGCAGGATCCAACGCCACCCAATTATCCATATTACCTTTGAGTGTAACACCGGGTACCGTGAATTGCGTGTTTCCATTTAATCGAGAAGTGCTAGGATTAGATTCAGCCCAGAGCAATCTGGGCATAGGGGCAATGTTGTTTATCATAACAATAGTTATGATAGATTTAGGTGACTGCGTTGCTCAGTGCTTGTTCTATCTCAACCCAATCGTTGAATTTTCTGACAGATATGTCAGAAAAGTCTAGATTCCACGGTTGTTTGATCATGTATGTTGCATGCCCAGCTTGAGCACTGATACGGGCTGTGGATTCTGTACTGGTAACGCAGACTGCATATTCGTGTTCTTTGAACAGGGGATACAGGTTAGCAGTTCTACCAACCACATACAGTTCTTTGAACACACCCGGCATGATCAATTCCAAGTTTGCTCTACGCAATATTGCGCGATTCATTTCATTGCTAGACTTTGTATACCCAATGATGACCCAACCTGCTGTGGCCAATTTTGGTAGTATTTGTTCTGAACCCAGCATTGGATATAGTGCGCCCCATTGCCAAGTTTGTTCGCAAAATTCGCCCATCCAAAGATCTGCCAAATCATCTGGAATGTTTAACCAGTGACCCAGTGTTTCTCTATTTGTAATTCGATTGCCTTCGACGCCTTTGAGTCGACCTAGTACAGCAAGCCAGCGGACAAATGCTGTTAATGTGTCAAGGCAAGTATCATCAATGTCGATGATCAGTTTGCGAGGTAATTCTTCATCCTGCAAGTTCAACACTGACCCCAAGCGGGTGACCATTGGTACGGGCTATTTGCGTAGATTCCATGGCCTTTTGTTCAGCTACTTCAAACGAATAAATTCCGGCTGTGCCCTTGCCCAGCTGATGCACCTGCAACATGATTGCAACTGCACCTTCTTGTGAATGATGAAATATAACTTTGAGTAGTTCTATAACAAATTCCATTGGTGTGCTGTTGTCGTTTAAAATAACCACGCGAAATTTTTCTGGTTCTTTGACACCAATGATGTTATCTGTCTTGTTAATAGTTTCGGTAGCAGTATCTGACATTTTTTTATGTTCCGTTTAAGTCACTATATTTAGTGTGAGCAAGCTTTTGCACTTGCCCACACATTTTTATTATTCCGTAATTAAAGGAATTTTCTTAGGCTTGATTTCTTCTGGTACTACCTCGGTTAGATCAATTACCAACATGCCGTCTTTGAGGCTTGCAGTATTGATTTCAACTCGGTCACCAATAACGAACTCACGCTTAAAACTGCGATTGGCAATGCCACGATGCAGATACTCTTTGGTATCATCTTCTTGCTTGTTGCCGTTTACAGTCAGGGTATTTTCTTGCAGGGTTACTTCAATATCTTTTTCTGCAAAGCCAGCAACTGCCATCGTAATACGATATGCATGGTCTTGTAGTTTTTCAATATTGAAAGGGGGATACCCTGTATTGTTACCATTGCTGGCTTGTAGCAAACGATCCAGTTCGTTGAACATACGATCGAAACCTAAGCCGAAGCGTTGGTAAGGGTGATGAAGTGTTAGATTAGTCATAATAGTCTCCTTATAGCGAGTCTAAACATTGTGAGCTCTTCATGAGCCTCACTGTGCGTTGCCAGCCCTCTTGGCACTGGCATAACACAATTATACTTATCTTCTAAACCAAAGTCAAATTTAATATAGCCGTTTTCTGCCACCGTCTTTGGCTGGCCTGCGTCCTGCTAATTCATCTGCTTCAACTTGTTTTAGGTGTCTGCGTCGAGCTTTATTTTTTGTCTGTGTTTTGACAATGTTTGGCTTGACATATTCCATGCGGGCTTTTACTTCTTCCAGCTTGCCGCTGTCTTGGATTTTCTTTTTAAATTTACGAAGAGCTTTTTCAACATTGCCGTCGTTGATGTAAACTATTGATCCATTAAATTGCGATTCTCTTTTTGGTGTGTCTCTACTCATTGTGTCCTTTTATGCCACTATTTCTAAATTTTTGTATACAGTAACAGGCGTGTGGTCTACCACACTTTGTTCAGTAATTATAACTTTACTTAATCCTTCTAGAGCCAATTCAGGTAGATTAAACTGTATATCCAGCAAAATTTGCTCGATTATACTGCGTAATCCACGGGCACCAGTTTTCTTAGTAACACATAAATTAGCAATGGCACTTTTGGATTCTGGAGTAAATTCCAATTCCACTTGATCCATCATAAAAATGGACTTGTATTCTCGTTCAATACTGTCCTCGGGTTCGGACATAATTTTTACCAACTCGTCGATGCCCAATGGATCCAAGCTGGCAACGATTGGTACTCTGCCCATAAATTCTGGAATCATTCCAAACTTGACAAAGTCTTCGGGCTCCACCGAATGCAACCAGTGACCAGTATCAGCTTCTGCTTTGTCTATGCTGGCACCAAAGCCAATCCGTGTACCACCAGTTATTCTTTTCTTCACTTGCTCGTCTAGACCAACAAAGGATCCACCTAGGATGAACAGAATATTTTTTGTGTTGATTACATTTGCATCATGTCCAGGATGCTTACGGCCACCGCCTACTGGTACACGACATTCAGTTCCTTCAATTAACTTGAGCAAGGCTTGTTGTACGCCTTCACCTGATACATCGCGGGTGATGCTTGCGCTTTCACTCTTGCGACCTTTCTTGTCTATTTCGTCAATGTAGATAATGCCTTGTTCAGCTCGTTTAATGTCGCCACCTGCATTTTGCAAAAGTCGATGGATGACATTTTCAACATCATCGCCAACATATCCACTTTCAGTTAGTGTAGTGGCATCTGCAATTGCAAATGGTACATTGATCCGTTCTGCCAGTTTCTTGGCCAACAAAGTTTTGCCACTGCCAGTGGGACCTATTAGCAATACATTGCTTTTCTTAATAAGATCAGTATCAACTTGGCCGAGTCGTTTGTAATGATTGCGTACTGCCACACTGAGTTGGCGCTTGGCTTCATGTTGTCCAATCACATATCTATCCAAGTACTCTTTGATGTCTCTGGGAGTAGTAGCATCGTCAAATTCAGATTTTTCTTCATTGACTTCTTCATTCATTGCTTCTAGGCACAGGTGAATACATTCATTGCAAATGTATGCCTTATCTCCTGCAATCAATGCTTTTACAGCATCTCTGTGTTTGTTACAGAAACTACAGTTTAATGTTGGTGATTTATCCGCCAAAAGCTGACTCCATGATTTTTATTAGTTCATCATGGTCTTCAACCCAGGGAATATCAATGGCATTGAGTAGTGCAATAAATTCATCATTGCCTGGCTTGACATAAAATATAACTGGCATGTTTTCTTTACACATGGCCAATGCCATCCTGACTTCTTGTTCGCTGGCATGTGCCAGTTCGCATATGATCATGCTACAGTTAGTTGCAATGTGCCAATACCAAACCCAAGTCTTAGGATCTACATTGGTCGAATCATTGACATAAAAAGTCAATTGATTATCTTGAATTCCTTTTTCTAATAACTCTATAATAGAGTCTTGCCATGTCTTATCATTGCCAATAAGACAAAAGGCAAGTCCACCACCGGGCATGTACAATGTTGGAGGACTGACCACATACACATTTGAATCGTTCAAGATAAACCTTTGTTATTTGTCATCGCGCTTGGGGAATGTTGCTTGAAACCAACCCTTGGTGCGATGCTCTTTGGCCAGCTTTTCAGTACTGGCCTTATATATTTTATCCAAGTTATCTTCCGACTGTTGCTCGGAACCTTCTTTAATAGGAGTATCCCATACTTCACCAGGAGTGCCTGGAGGTGCTTCCATTGGTGGCACCTTGACTTCTGCCACAGCCGTAGCTGTTTTGGTTTCTTCAAACGCTGGTCCTGTTTGTTCCCAACTGCCACTGTCAGGATTTTTAATGCCTTCAAACGGTGGCCAGCTGTCAGTTGTTTCTACCACTGGTGCTTGTACAACTTCTATAGGCTGAGCCCAAACTTTTTCCTTGGCTTGCTCTATGGCTGTTGCAAATTCAGCAATGTCTTGTTCGTTGGCAGGATATGGGTTGGCAACCTCTTGTGGTAGGTTTGCTGTCTCATCTGAGTCTACCATTGTTATGGTTGGTTCCTTCTTTTTTGCCTCAACAGATTCCGCCGCAGGTACTGCAACGACTGCAGGCTGTTCTTCGTCTTGTTTGCGGAACCAAGCAAAACTATACTGACTTGCCAACAATAGCACGACTGCCAAAGGATCAAAGATTACAACTATTAAAATAATAACAAAGCGAACTGCCTTTTCTAATGTATTTGTGTCTGGGTCGTCATTGTACAACAAAGCGGCAATGTATTTGATAGGTCCTACTTCAGCTTCAACCTTACGCAACTCTGCCGCAATAGGAGCCCGTTGTTCATTGAGCTTGGCAATTTCAACCTGTGACCTGGCAATGTCTGCTTGGATCTGTGTTCTTTCTTTGGCCTGACGAGTACGCATGGCATTTGCATTCATTGCACCTTGTTCGCCTTTGCTACGGGCAATTGTTTCGTCAATGGTAGCATCCATTTGCTTGAGTGCCCTGCGGCCAGATTCAATGTTTTCTTTTGCAGTTTTAATTTTCTCATCAAAAATTGCAACCTGTGCAACAACATTGCCTGTTGGTACTGCTTGGTCCAAGTGTGCTTTGCTGAGGTATCCAAAGATGCCCATGCTGGTGATCATCATGAGGATGATCACTGCAATAAACAGATACAGTCGAATCAACTTGGGGGCAATACTCCAATTCTGTTTTAACCAAACTGTTGCCACCAGCTTGCCTAGTTCAAGTACTACACCCATAACAATAATAGGAATAACACTGGCCGCAAAGATTGCAACCAGTCCTGCAACTGAATACCATACTGCAACTGCGGAAATACTTAATCCGCTTAATAGTGCAAACCATGCAGTTAGTTTGTCTGCAAATGTGATTGTCTTGTTCATAGTGAGTGTGTCCTTGCTAAAAAGCAATGTGGCAAGTCTTCAAATAAAGGCTCGTGTACTAAATTACCATTGATGTCATAATCATAGGTTGTATTTTTATTTTGTGGGTTTGGAACAGTTGCATAGGGATTGTAAAGCTCTAGCATACGGTCGTAATAGTTTTGCGGCATAATATCAATGATCAAATGTGTTCTCCAGGTGTTGCCATAGTTTACAGCAGTATGAATTATTTTGTTATTCAGTTCCCAAACTTCACCTTCGCTGATGTGATTTCGTGTGCCACCAGTTGTTAAATCATATGATTGGTAGTACAGCCAACAATCGTCATTGGTACTGATTGCAACATTATATCTTCTTGCGTATCGTTGATTGTATCTGGTGTCAGTGTGCAGTACTGTGTCACCTGTTACAGGTCGCATTCGTGCAAGGTCTGCTTGCACAATTACAGGATCTGCAATACCAGTAAGGCTTGCCAGATACTCGCATATGGGCTTTAGAATCTTATTCCAAAGTATTTGAACACTAGGTTGATAGTTTCTAGTCAAAAGTCCAAAGTTATTAGATCCAGATATTTTATTACGAAGATCATTGATGGGCAAATATATTAGATGAGTGCCGTCGGCCCGCAGATATCTTTTTGGGTCAACCGCTGGCTCCCAGTCAAATGCCCGTTCCCATTCACGGTACTTGTCAAATATGGCTGTATCAAACTCTGCTATTTTTCTAGCAGTTAGTCCTGGTTCGTACATTAATCATCTTCCTCTTCTTCCGGGGCTTGGAAACTTGTAGCCAAGTTTTGTTCCACTAGTGCCTCGTTGATATTTAATGTAGGTTCACCGGTTTCATTTGCAATGTAGGCCCAACCAAGCACACGGCCTAATTTGGCTCGTTTGGTAATGATGGGTTCTACTATTAGTCCATCCTTGCAAAGCTCTGTGAGCACAATGCGTACATCGCCATCTTTACCGCATGACGATACGCCAAACAGTCTAATCTTTTGACGTGTGTACACATTGAAACCTAGATCTAGTTCTACTTCTAGGGTATCAGTTCCCCGTACTTCTAATAATCTAGCCGAGTATAATTTTCTCATTTTTCCTCTTTTGGTTTAGTTCTATAAAAAACATGGTTGCCAATGCGTTGAACCGAATCTTTGACTCGTTGCCAACCTGGTTGCCAGTTTATATATGTAGCATGGAAGTGGGTAGCACCGTTAGTCGGATCCTCAATGGCGCTGGGTTCATTGATCAAAACAACTGCTAGTCCAACTGCTTGGTTCCAATGAAAGCCCACTGGATTTCCAGCGCCAGCGCATACCCACTCAAATTGACAGCCGTTGGGATTGCGCTGTTTGACTACTCCACATACTGTGCGAGCATAGCCTTCTTCTAGACGGGTGAGCGTTACCTTGGCAACTGCAATCTGTCCTTCCAATGACTCACCTCTGCTTTCATAATAGATATTTTCCGCAAGGCAACGAACTTGCTTGTCACTGACTGCTTTGCGAATACCACCTATCTCTTCAAGTTGTGAGTTCATTAGTCTGCGAACCCGGTGTTCCCAGGTTTCATTTTCATAACTGTGAAGCTGACCAGATACCCAGTCAGTAACTGACGTCATACTGTTTGTGTATGCACGACTCTGCGCTTGCGATGGCTGTGCTATTGCTGTCGCAAAAATTACAAATACAGTTAAAAGTGACAGCGTCACTTTAACTAGCAAAGATTCTACTCTTTGCTTAGACATGCCCAATAAAAATTTATGGTTCATGTGCATTTTACACCTCCTTTCATTTGGATTACCTCCAGTCAGGCCTTTGACAACAAAGTGTCTAAGACTTCACCTGGGCTCTGGTATCCATGATCAACCTGGGTGTAGGTTATATCATGCTTGGCCAAGAGCACCGCAATCCGCCGATCGATCTCAATGCTTGCATTGAGATTATGCACACGGCCATGATCATCGAACCACGGGCCGCGCCCTAGAAATGCTACAACATTGTTGTAACGCTTCCAGAGTTCTACTACTACCTGCTCCCACTCTACAGGGTAATCCTCCGGAGCATAGATAGCACTCAATAACACTGGACTGTCGGTTATTACATAATCGACATGTCCATTAAGTCTATGTAGGCGTTGAATCTGCCTACCAAACACATACGCTTGATTACTAAGCGCAACTGTGCGGCCTTCCCAGACTAGGTCTTTGGCCACTTCCGTGACCAATTCTACATTCCACCCTCGGCGTTTGGCTTCATGATAAAGTCCTGACGCTAGAGTGCTTTTACCTGCACCTGGGCCTGCAATGACATTAATTACTTTCATTATGTTATTGTAGCAAAATACTTATAACAAGTCAAGAAAACAGGGCAACCAATGTGCCCTGTCTAGCGATACCGTATGCGGCGATTCTGATTTTTATACTTCTAAACTACCAGTTAAGTGGTACTTTAAATGACTTTTGATAGAGAAATAACCCAATTTAAAGGATTACAAAGTGTCGATCCAATTTAGAATTTTTGTGAGTTTGGTTCTGGCCACACCAACATGTGTGCCGTCGGGAATCAGCACATATTTGTTTTTGTTTGATTTGATTTTTAAATTCAAATAAATTGATTCAAAGAAAAGTTTTTGTGTGATATCTCTTTCGCCACTGATGACCAACACATTGGCAGGCCAATTTAGATTTTCCACACTGGTTCGCATGTTGGCAGGACCTTCAGGATTCAGCATCGAATAATAATTTGCCGCTGTGCATTTTAATACCACAATGGATCCGTTGCTGTCGTAGTCTGCAAAATGTGATTCAACATCGCCCGACTCGGCGTCAATCATGTTTTTGGCATGTGCTACACTCCAACTGTGTATTTTGGCAAACATGGGCAAATGCACATTGTGTGCAGGCGATAATAGCACAACACCGTCAACTGAATTGACCTGTTGAGAAATATAATACAGAGCCGCATTGGCTCCCATGCTGTGCCCAATTAAAAATATTCTGGTAGCACCTTGAGATTTTAAATCAACAATGGCCGAATCAATTTGATCTTTACAAGTTTCAAATCTATTATGATAGCATTTGTTATCCAATTCACTCCAGGCGTAGGCCTGATAATCAACCAGCCCATGTTCTAATAACTCATTGCTCAGCTGAAAAAGTGTATGATTTTCTCTATTGCCGCTGTGTTTGCCATGTAGTAAAATGTATGCATCCATGCAACTACTTATAGGTCAAAAGAAATGGGCCGAAGCCCATTTCTTTTTATTAAATTAAATCTTATTCAAATTTAACGCCATTGGCGTCCATCCAACTGCCAAAGTACATTTGCCAAACTTGTTTGGCCGGGTCATCTTGTGGCATAATTGCCTTGCCATCGCCTTCAACTGCCATCACAGCATCTTTGGCGGCTCTGCATTTTTCTCTATCATCTTCGGGCATGTTTTCTTCGTATACTAAGAATACAGAAAGCAATGCTTCGTAAGTTGTTGGTTCACCGTTTTTGGTCCAATTTGACATTTTATTAATCCTTAAGTTAAGGTGATGCGCTAGCACCACATTTTGCCCGTTTCGCATTGGTTAACATACCAAAATCAACTGGCCATTCCTGTCCGGGTGCAAGTTCGACTGCCCCTGGTGGGAAAGCAAAATTTACCCCTGCCGTTTGCATTATCTGTGCTACAGGCATACGATATTTAGTCAAATCATTTCCTAAATTTGGGTAAGGTGCAACATGGGGAAATGCCCATCCTGCTGTTTGTTTTGTGGCATTGTTGATGACAATTTTGTAGAAGCCGTGCGGAACAACTACACCATTACCAATCTTCTTGTCTTGAGCATTGTAAACGCCGCCAACATAAATTGTAAAGGGTTGATTAAGTTGAACTGCCCATCCACGCACACTAGTTTCTAATAGTTTCCAAATTCCGCGATTTAAACTTCCTGCTTGTGGACTCATGTTGGTCATTAGGAATGACTCAAACTCAACTTGCACATCCCACGACAAATCACCGTCAGGACTCATGTGTCCTTTGTCGTAACCGGTGGCCGCATAGTCATCTGGGCGTGGTCCATTTTGTATGCTTTGATCTTGCACAAATGCATTTGTGCGGGCAACGCAACCTAGTGCATTCTGCGGCAACAGTTCATATGTGACATATTTTGGTAGTTTGGCAGCGGCATCATAACCTACCAGGTAAGCCTGGCGGCAAATGGGTTGTACACCTGCTGTTTGTGGGAATCCATAGGGTGCATGTACTGCACATGCCTGTGGTGGTAGTGGTGGTCTTTGTTCCCAAGCGTGACTCAATGTGGAGCAAAGAAACAATGCTGATATAATAATTTTTTTCATTTATAAGGTTCTTTAAAGCTATATTTATACTGTTGGACCATTAGTTGTTCCTTTTGTGTATATTTTATCATGCGAACTCTTTTGACCACATACTTCAGCACAAAATAACATTTTACCATTTTCCACAGTATCTTTGTTCCAAGCTTCGTCGAAGAAGTTGTTGAATTTGGGGCCGGACAATATGTCAACCAGGCTGTGTTTTCTAAGGTCAAATTCATCTAATCCTGTTTTATCAATTTTTTCATTGAATTGATATCTTGCATAACTGGTATTTTTTTGACCAAATGCGCCGCCAAGGTAACAGCAGGGCAACAAATGCCCGCTGGCCGATATAAAAATTTCCTGATGTTCTGGATATTCAAATGATTTACATTTGATTATAGATTCCTTGCCCAATTGTCTACTGTATTCGCTTAGTATCGGAACTGTTCCAACAATAGAACTGATCTTAAATGTCTTATGCGCTTTGGGTATTATTTTTTCGCCTGCAAAGTCATGCGGCCAAATAGAATATTCGTAATCTCCATTTTTGTCATGCACATTCAGTGCTCGTTGAATTCCCTCATTTTCGCCGAACCCCAGTGGAGTTTTAAGAATAAAAGTAAAGCCCAGTGTGTCGGCCAATGCTCGAGCTTCATCAACTTGATGTTTATTGTGATCAAAAATCAAATACTCCCAAATACCATACCCACCTGCTTCGCTGTATGCTTTCATATTGGCCCAGACCTTGTTCCACACAACACCGCGTCGATAAATGTGATTGGTGTCTTCTAATCCGTCGACTCCAAACACCACTCCGCTGTTGGTGAATGCAAATTCTGGCTTGATATTGGGCTTGGGCAACAGTTGGGCAATCTTGGCCCAATGCTCGGTGCCACGCATGCCACCGTTGGTCCGCACCACCTGCTTTAAATTTTTATTGCCATGCACTTTAAAATACAATAAAGTGTCGGGTAAGTCTTTGACTATGCCCGGATCACCTAAATTGCCACAATAGTTGATGTGTTCTATATTTTTAATTATTTCTGGAGAGAAAAATGTCCGCATGTCGTTGGTACTTAGATCAACCTGTTCAAAACCAGCTACAACTGGACCGCCGCTGTAGTTGCGACTGCATGCAGGACAGCTGGCATTGCACCTGCTGGATAATTCTATCTGTACTCTGCGTATCTTTGTCAGGTCATATATCATTTAAGTGCGGCTCTCAGGCTGTCTGCTACTATTTTGTCAAATGTAGCGGAAGGTGCACCATGCGATATCATGTGTATCCTGGGCTCGGAACTGTTGTTCCATACACTATGTATGCGACCAACGTCTACTAGGCAAGCATTGCCCGAATCTTTAAAAGGGACATCACCATGACCTTTCATTCTAAAAACACACCCGTCTGGATTGTTTAATGCCACATTGATTGGGGATAAGAAATGTTCTGTCCTGTCTTGATGTGGTTCAATGTAGCCCTGCGGATCCAGCCACATGTATCGTAATCGCTGATAATTGTGGTTGGGAAATTCGTCTTTAAAGTATTTGGTAGTGACAGGACAGCGTTCTGCAATTTCTGTCCATTTATATATAATTTCATTAGCATTACGGCCTGCATTTTCAGGGTAGGCAGTATAATAATCAGTCTTGTCCCAAGCTTCGCCGTGTAAGCAAATGCTTCTCCAGCCAGGACTGCCATAACTTCTATGTGCAATATACAAGTCCTCTAATGCCGCGGCTTCTGCCAGCATATCTGCATAAGGTGCGCCGGGCAATTCCAATGGCAGGTATGGCCAGCCGCTTTTGTATATCAGCCACTGCACCAGTTCCCTGTCGGAATCGAATGCAGGAACTGCCTGTTCTTTAAAATTAAAAGTCCAGGGCGTGTCAGCAAAAAATTCAACAATCTGTTCATTCATATTGTATTTTACCATGTAATCGAGTTTGATATCCGCCGATGTGATCATATCCAACCATTTGTACACATACATTGTTGTCAACTACAGATTTTAGAAAGTCGTCCCAGCTGTCCTGTAATAAGCCTGGTGCAAAGTTTCTAATTGTCGCAGGAGTGTGGAAGCTGTTGCTGATCCAAATCATATTATTACCAGGATTTTGTTTCATGTCCGCAAGCATGGCCGAATATTCATTTATTAAATTGGTTTTAATATACCCATGCTCCAGTGCCTTGTACTTGTTCCAAAACTTTAACCATTGTTGTTGGCCACCAAATAAATCAAGTGTATTTGCCCATTCTTGTGGATACTGTTGTTGACGACCAGGCAGCCAAATTGGATCAAAGTTGGGATTTACTTGTCGGTACTGTTCTATGGCCTGCATATAATCAACACCGTCCCAGTTATCAACTAACCATTGGCGATAGTTTAATGCGTCTTGGCTGTAGTCAATGTACACTACTCGGGCCGTATCACAATCAACTTGGCTTAGCAACTGTAAAGGTTTAAAACCAGCGGCCACAGCATACAATGTGCCCAGTCGTGTCGTCGGAGAATACTTAATTCTTTCTAATTCCATGCTGTCGTTATTAAAAACAAATACTGCGCCTGTCACATTGGTAAAGTCTGTTTCTTTAAGATAATGGCATTGAGCATAAGTTGGACCAGTGGGTTCTACAGTAATTCCTTGCTCGCCACCCAGTATGCGCTCAAACCTGTCGTCATCAATTTCTGGATATAGATATGACTTCTTTCTTCTAATATATTCATCAAAATTACCAACAGCACATTGATTTGTCAGGAAAGTATTAATCAAGTTCCAACCGGGCCCGACCGGGCCCGAGTATGTTTTGGCATTTGATTGTAAATTTGGTGGTCGCGGGCCACCCACAGGTGTCAGCCACAATGGGGTATAATCATCGTGTATGTTTTCATCGCTTCTGTTGTAATCTGCAATTTTAATATCGTGTACTGTGCCTTTGTCACCAAAGCGTGGACAACCAAAATTGTTCCATATATGCAGATTTAAAAGAAAGCTTTGTGTGTGTAAATGGAAAAATCCCTCGGATTGGCCTTTAAAATATTTTTGGTCTTCTAATAGATGTCCAACTAATCCATACTCATTTTCTTCTGCGAAATTCAATATGTTTGCGATCAGGTCATGATCGCTGGTGATATAACCAATGTTCATTAGGTAGATATAATCGTAACCGGCGTCAAACGCTTGTGATATCAATGCATCAATGTTGTTGCCTTCTAGAATTGAATGCTTGTTTAGACCGCGCCTGTTCATTGTGACACGAATATCAAAGGTAGAAATAGCTCTGACATGGTCTCTGTATGTTTTATTCTTGTGATCAAGTTGATCATACAATGCAAATGCCACTGTTTTCATTGAATTTTCCATAATGTAATATTATCTAATACGATAGAGCTAATCCTGCTCTTGGTTAATTTTGGCCAATCGACTGTGTTAACTATCTTGCCCAAGGGCCAGCGATTCAGTTTCTTGGCACTGGCTTGATAGTCGGCCATGAACGCTGGATTGTCAATTATGCTGGCATATATCATGTGAGGATCAAACATGACATTCGGAGTCATAAAACTGTTGCCCCACACATCTGTTTCCAATAGGTCATCTTCGTCTAGCCAGGCCTTCATATGATCTTTGCCCTGTATATCTTCATTGATCCATACATCATAGTGATATTCTTCAGTGGCCGGATCAAACGAGTCTGTGATACTTTCTGCGTGGCCGCTGGCCCACAACGCATTACTGCCTTCAAGTGCTCTAGCGTCGGCACAGAATGCGCTATACTGTTGTTTATCACCAATGGCTGTTCGGCGACTTAGTGTCGGGTATGTCATAAACTCTAAATCGTGTACATTCTGATTTAATGCATGGAATCGTTCGAACATTTCATCTACTCTAACCTCTGCTGGTATTTTCATGCGACCGCTGTAGTATTCTGTTGCCACAGTGGTAAAGTGTCTATGCCATGTATTAAGATGTGCCTGTGTTAAATCGTTGGGTACTTCTAGTAAGTGTACCAAATCTGCAATTTCTTTAGCAAAGTCAATACCAAGATGAGTTTGTAAAAACACAAATGACTTATGTAAATCAGTTAGTAAAGGAATTGGATTGGCCTTGTACTGTTTGGCCATACCATGACTACTAAAATTCCACAATATGCTTGGCAATCTAGCGGCAGTACGAGTCAGGTATTGTTGCCATTCATTGACAAATTTATTATCTAATAATTCAACTTCAATTTGTTTTATTTCGCCCTGTGGTGCTGTGTATTTGTAAATTAACATATTTCTCTTGATACCTGTACGAATGTAATAATGTGATTTCTTTGTTCTGTTACAGGTGGTACATTATGCCAACTGTTTGGCAGGTTTAACCAGAATGCGCCCGAACCAGCCTTTGATGGTGCTGTATAAATTGGCGTTGTATCATTACTGTTGGCATAAAAATGGGTAGGTGTAATTGTATCAGTTATATGCACTACCCCAGATAACAATATTACAGGCTGGTCAATGTGCATTTGCTGTTGCCAGCCTGGATCATCTCTACATATTTGTGTTCCAAATGTAAGGTTACCAAGATACTGTTCATAGGGTTTAAATCTCATGTCATCTCTCATTGGTTGAATGATAAAATTAAACACTATATCTCTAAAGAGGCAACTAACCTTGTAACCAACAGGATTCTTGTAATCCTCATAGTATCGTTTACCTGGATACATTTTATTGGTATGATGGTCTGGTTCTGTGTATACTAACTCTTCAAACTTAATCTCCGGAAGGGCAACATCATGCACTTCCATGATTAGCAAATTAGGAAACTGATCAACTAATTTTGTTATCATACTTTGCCTATAAATTGTGCAAAGTTAACAGGCTTGTTTCTTCGCTGTGTGTACTGTTCAAAGAATGTATCGCTATCCTTACGCAATGCCGCTTGGTTATCTTTAATAAGCCCCGCATCTAACATTTTAATCAATCGTTCAGCGTACTCTACTTCAAATGGAAGTAAATCATTTTGAATCGTGGCATAGAAGGCAGTGTATTTTTTGATATAAAAGTCTCTGTCTGCTCTGCTTAAACAACCAAAGCCCTGGAAGTCTGGTTTGTCTACCATATTAATAGTGACAGCTGGTTTAATACGAGTGCGCTCTCGCATTTTAATGATGTCAATATACATTCGATCCAGGGCTTGTAGGCTAATTGCGCTACAGGTTGTGCTGACTGTGGCCACGCTGACATTGCTGTTGCATAATAATTCCATATTATGCAACCATTCATCGTAGACCATGCCTTCGCGAATAAACTCTGCCACAGCACCTGCACTTTCATTGCTGACATTGACACGCAGGTTGTTTAATCGCTTGGCTTTTTCTAAGAAGCGTTCAATTACCACGGGCTTTTGACAAAGGTTAGTGTGTACGACACATTCAATATTGGGATTTATTTCGGTCATCCGGTCAAACAGTTTGAATACTTCTTCGTGCATGAGTGGTTCACCACCACTGACACGAATACTTTCTAGTCCTGGAGCAACTGTTTCAAACCACTGCCAGAACAATGTCATATCTGGGGGCGCAATCATTTCATCCAGTTCACTCAGATCCTTTTGATAGTGCTTGCGGTCGTCTGTGATGATTCCAGTGTATACACCTCGAGTTCGAATATCATTGATCCAGCTGGTGCTGAACTGTGGACTGCAATAGCTACAGGCCAGGTTGCAGGTGTTTTGAAATGCCAACTCCAATGCTTTTGGTTTAAAGTTGTAAGCAGGATCAAAGTATTCCTCTGCTGTCAAGTGATCCGTAAATGCCAGGCTTTTGCGAGTACGATCACTGGTCAAGCCAAGATTCTCAAAATGCCAGCAACTGTTGCATGCAGGCGGCTGTTCTCCGGCCAGCATACTCTGTTGGTGACTGCGTTTTTCTGGCGGATTGTAGAATGTGTCAACTGTGGTGCCAACCTGTAGGAATGGCGTATAATGACAGCTGGCTATCTTGCCTGAGTATACCCAGATACTTGCTTCGTGAAACTTGGCCAAGCAAAATGTTGGACTTGTTGCCTGACGAATTTTAAATAGTTTTTGCTCATTCATTAGTAATCAAATTCGTCGTGTAGATCATGCTCGGTCATGTAGTCTCGCATATCAGCATGCTCTGGAAATGTTTTCCAAAAATCTTCTCCGCGAATTGTATCCAGCTTCTTGGTAATGCGACTAAAGTTCTTCAAACTGTCGTGCAGGTTTGTAATCTTATAAGTTTCAAGTGAGCGTACTTGCCACATAAACCCAATAGCTGTTTCGTACATGAACAGGGTTTGTTTGTTGCATCCTCGTTCCTGTAGCCATGTCATTTGTTCTCTAAAAAGCTTTTCAATTTGATGCTTCTTCCAGTCTGGAATATTCTTTAACGAGTAATAGCTTGGTCCATCTAGAACATTTAATAAGATGTTATCTGGGTGAATATAACCCAGCTCTACCCATTCTCTGTGGAATTCAATCAGGTTGTGAGCGTTGGGCCAACTGAGCGTAAAGCCAATGTTGAATCTAACATGTGGCGCTTGTTCGCGCATTCGCAATCTGTTGGCCACAACATCCTTCCATACAGTACCGTGACGCCAGTATTCTGCTTTGGCATAACTGCCATCCAGACTGGCATTGACATTGATATCCTTGAAGTTTTTCCAATATTCAATCACATCATGTTTGCCCAGGGTCAGTTTACTGAAGTTTGTATTGTATCTAATACCGCATTGCGAATTACCCAGCTCTACCAGCTTGTTCAGTGTTTCGTAGTGTTCTTTTTGCATCAATGGTTCGCCACCGGCAAAATAAATGCTTTTCATTGTGGGCAGATGCGGCATCATTTCTTCTAGTGCTTGTTCTTCTGTTTGCCCTGGAAACTGGAATTCATCATTGATTGATTCTTTGGTCTTCTTGTTGTACAGCTTGCGACTATCCACAATCCAACTGGTGCTAAAGTGTGGACCACAACTGCGGCACCCTAGATTACATAGATTGTTAAAACGCACATCCATGTAGATCAACTTGTGTTCGTCTAGGCTACCATCAGGATTGGTTGCGGCCACAATTGAGTGTACAGCTTGATTGTTCTTAAAGAAGTCATCGTTAAATTTATTTTTAAATTCAGCTTCCAATTCAACTCTGCTGTTGCAACGACCACAGTTGGCATCTTCTTCACCGTTTAGAAATTTCAGGCGCATGGTCCGCGTAGCGTCATTGTTCCAAATTTCTTTTAGTGTATTTTGTTTGAGACTGCCAATTTGTTCCTTGTGTTCGTATACACAGCAGGGCTTGACATCTCCAGGTGGTCCTACATATTGATGGATCCAAGGCAGGATACAGAAGGTTCTACTTTTCTTGGCCAATTCTAGCGGGTTAAATTCAGTGTTCATAGCGATATTTATTCAACAGGTTATGTCTGGTATTCGTCAATCAATCTTTGTATATGTTCATTATGGTTGCGAACAGTCACTAGCTTTTTCAATTCGTTAATGCCTTGACTCAACAGAGCTGTGTCAATATTGGTTGTAAATTGTAAAGATTCTTTATATAGATCCAACAGTCTTTGAAACTGTTGATTAGGTGCCAACTGTGGCAACAATGACAACAAGCTGTCTCGTCGAGACTCTGGCAGTAAATTAACTGCATAATATTCTGGCCTATCTAGTTTTGTCAAATGTAAACTGTCCGCATCAATATAATTTAACAGCAACCAATTGTAATAGGGCAGGAATGAATCAGCATTTAGCCAGGACAAAGTAAAATTAAACCCGTAATTTAGATTGTTGTGCAACTGTGTCAACGCCCGGAAGTAATCAACATTGACTTTCATTTTGTCAAAGTCAGCGCCGTAACGCATTGAATCAAATGCCTCGTCAACTCCATCTACACTGAATTGAATCAATACTCGCTTGAAGTTTTTTAATTCAGATTCAATCACTGTCAGTGAGGTAGTACCATTTGTTGTTATAACCAGTTCAGTTATATCGGCATGGTCACTGGCGGCCAGCCAGGCAATGAACTTCAACACCACTGGATTGATCAATGGTTCACCACCAAAAATTTCTAAGCGTAACTTATTAAAACTTGAGTTTGATATAGTATCTTCAATCATTGCAAGCTTGCTACTGCCCTGATCCAGCATGGTGTTAAAGTATTTCTTGGTAAGCCCACGAGTATTGAACTTGTCCAACTTTTCCCACTCGCTTATGTGCTGACTACTATAATAGGGATTACAAGTGATACATTTGATATTGCAAAGATTGTCAAAGCATACACCAATGACCAACTCATTTACATCTTTAAACAACTGACGATGGCTCCATGTTGCGCCTGCACTTTCTTGATCAATACAATGTCGACAGCCGGCGGCAATATCAATTTCACTCAATTTACTTTGATATTCGCTGTAGGTACTGGCACTGACTCCGGGCTTGAACCAACAGCAAGGCATGTATGGCTTGGTTTCATTTGATATGTACAGGCCGTGCCGATGCGCCAGACAGTTTTTAAAAGGTGTTAAATCCATCCTGCCAATTCCGGAAAGGTCGCGGCAAAGTTTAAGCTTCTGCGTTTATCATACTCTGCTGTGAATCGAGCAAATTGATCTCGGCGATGATCGCGCTCAATCACATTCATTGCAGTGTGTCTAGACTTCCAGAACTGATAGACCATTTCCCATGTTTCTCTTTCAACACTCACAGTAGGATTGGTCAGCACAAAGTCATTGACTGTATCAAAGTATTGATCGCAACTGTCTGGCAAGATGCGTAGGTCAAACTGCTTGGGGTCAACAAGACGACAGCAATTGAACATGATATCAATGCCGTCGGCTCGCATGTCAATTACTTTCTGTACAAACACACTGAAGTTAAACACACTCATCAGGCCAAATGTGACCATTACACGAATAGGCACTCCAAATGTTGTGCTGACCTTGCGTACTGTTGCTTCCCACTTGACAATGTCAAGTCCGTCACGAATGTATTCTGCTTGTGGTCCCCATGTGTCCATGCTGGTGTAAACTTCGAGTCCTTTAATAGTCTTTGCTTCAAGCAATGCTGTTGCTTTGGTAAAGAATAGATCCAAGTTCTTTTCAGGTACACACAGGTTGGTGTTGACAACCAGTGTCAGCTCAGGATTATGATTCTCTGCCACATAATCCAACAGCTTCATGAAGTTACGGGTGGCCAAAGGCTCTCCACCTGTTATGCGTAGATAACGCAGGCCAGAATATATTTCAGGTAACCACTTCCAAAATGCATCAATGTAAGGATTGTTATCCTCGGGTATCATATCGTGCATCTTGTCTCGATGCACAGTTGGATCTTCAATTGGGTATGAACCGTACTTGCTTATTTCGTGTTCCCATGTTGAGCTTTGCCCAGGACTGCAATAGCTACAGGCAAAGTTGCAGGTGTTGGCAAATGAAATTTCCAAGTGTGCTGGACCAACAGGCTGGTCAGCTGGCGCAGATAATATCTCTTGTCTGCGTTCAATAGCCCAGGTTTCATTGGTAAAACGCTTACGATCACTGACTGCTGTGGCATCAATGTCTTCCATGTCCCAACAATAGCTACACTCTTTGGGACGGATGCCGTTCAGCATCATTTCTCGCTGTTTGATCTTGTGCTTGCTGTTGTGCAATGCACCTGGGTTCGTGTTTACATCCGCCAAGTCCCAACGGTGTATCGGTGGATGATAGCAGGAGTGATTCTCACCCATGCCAAAGTGCATGGTGACCATCAGCCACTTGGCCGCACAAAAGCTGTGTTCAATGTTAATTGGTATCTGCATTTATAATTTCTTCTAGTTCAGGCACATAAGTTTTATAGTTTAACTCACGACTCTTATCCAACGCTGTAACAAACTCCCTGGCCTTGACAGTCAATTCAGGAATCCAAGGTCTGTCAAGCTTGGCATACAATTCATTTCTTTTGGCATCATCAAACTTGTATTCATACTTGGATTTTAATTGTGCTTTAAGTGCTGTTGGAACAGCCTGTAAACTGAGATAGTCTGGATACAACACATAGTTATGAGTTGTGTTTTTATCAAATGAATATCGCATCCAGTCATCCAGTTTGTCTAGATTAAACACATTGAATATGCTGACAGTTTGTGTCACATGCCAGTCCACAGTGTGAATTGCATCCAATTTCTTGATGCTGTTGACTGTGTCAACCCATACACTGGGCCAACGAATGTAATAATTTCTAGCACCGTAGTCGTCGACACTACAGTTGACAGTGACCCGTTTAAAGTGTTTCCATAAGTCAGCAAGTCTGTCTGGAATATCCATCATGTTAAGACTGTACACCAAGTGTACCTGTTGTGCTTGCCCTGTGGCTATCAGCTTTTCAAGGTAACCAAAGTGTGCTTTTATCAGTGTTGGTTCACCACCGTTGATGTAAATCTCTTCTACATCTGTGCTCAATGTGGCCAGCTCAGAATAAAACTCTGGTCGGTCATGCCATTTGAAGTTTTCCATTGGTCGCAATGTAAACCAAGGCAGATCCTTGGCAATCTTGACTTCATCTCCGTACCACTTGCTACTGCTGAAACTGTTGCAGGTCACGCAGGCATTGTTGCATACATTGCCAAGTCTCAGCTCAACATAACGATAGTTTGGCTTGGTCAATCGTGCTGTTTGTTCCAGCTCTGGTACAATATGTGCCCAGCGTTCATTTTCGTACATGCGCTTGCTGACCAGGCCAGCGGCCTCATCCTGCCAGCAACCTTCACATTCAACAGGTTCCTTGCCATCAATCATGTCTTGCCGTACACGAACAAAGTTGTCGCTGTTGGCAATGGTCAAGATGTTGGTATTGTCAAAGGTCTGTAATTGTGTTGTGCGTGGCTTCATTGCCCAACTGACTGCATCAGTGTGATTGCTACGACAGCATAGACTAACGCCGCCATTGGGATGGCTGGCCAGATGCATCCAGGGTAACACGCATCTTGTGTCTTTCATAGACTCTCCCACCAAGCCAGCAGTTCTGGATCTGCAGAATAGATTGTGGCCATGGTTGTTTTATCTTTGCGGATTGTTTCCAACCGCTTGACCCAATTCATTCCGTTGCGGGCCGCTGACTTATAAGTTTCTGGAAAGGCTTCTTCATGTGTTTGTCTACTATCACGCATGGACTCTAAGGTAGAGATTACACTCCATTGCTTTGGTCCTGCTAAAGGTCGCATGTAAGCAACAAGTTCCTCAATGTGACGATTTAAAATATGTCTGGGCCAGCTCATTGGTGTCCACATGATATCTGCATGGAACGCAAATGTAATCTTTGTGATGATTTCAACATCTAATTCCAAGCTTAGTTCAAATAGATCTTTGAGAGAGAACATGCCCGGTGCTGTGATGGTCAAATCCAGTTTCATGCGCTCTCGACCGCCAGGCAAGCTCACCCCTTCTTTAAAGTTGGCCAGCCACTCGTTCCACTTGATGCCTGTACGAATATATTCTACAATTTCACCTGTGCCATCTATGCTGGCACACATCATCCAGTCTTTGAATTGCGGCAAGTAATCAAACAGATTCTTTTTACCAAACACCACACGACTTAGATTGCTGTTGTAGCGCATGTAACAATCTTTTGCACTGCCATTGCGAAGCATTTCTTCAAGCGTCCACCAATGTATATCATACATCAATGGCTCGCCACCTACCCAATACATTTCTTCAATGATACCACGCTGTACTGCATCTCGAAATTCAGGTTCTACCACACGAGCTTGGAAGTCTTGCATGGCAGACTTGATTTCAGGAACCATAAAGGGTTGGTCTTTGGGTGTCCATAGGTCATGCTGTTTCTTTTCAACTTCCCAACTACTGCTCAATTGTTCTCCACACATGCGGCATTTGAAATTGCATAGGTTACTGAACCTGTAGTCAAAGCTGACAGGTTCCATTGTGGTATGGCCTGTTTCATCTGTTGCATCAAACGCCTGTTGAATCTGTTCGCGAAATAGATTACCTGTAAACCAACCCTTGTAACTGCCTTCCATTAGTAAATTATGATTGCACACATCACATTGTGGAATTTCTTCACCAGCCATCAGCTTGACCCGAATATCTTTCATGTAGTCGCTGTTCCAGTGTTCCTTTAAACTGACTGGCTGGTAATCTGACAATGCTGTCTTGCTTTCAGTCACTGCTCCGTAGGCCTTGTCATTGCTACTGTCAATGTATTGCTTCTGGAAGCTGTGCTCTTCTCTACTGGCACAACAGAGTCTGCGCTCACTTTGCGGACTGATGTAAGTGTGGCGCCAAGGTGCCATACAGAAATAAGGGTTAGGATTGTCCTTGGCTGGCTTACCTGGTTCCCAAATTGGTATTACTCGTTTCATTGTAAGTCCGGATTGAAAAATTCTTCCTTGCTGGGGTCTTCGGGCGGATGGTCTGGAATATGTCCAGTTTCATCGCTGTATGTTCCGCTTAGGATTTCTTCTCTTGACGGAGTTGGTGTATCAATGCTGTCATACCAATCAACAAACTCCTGTGGAAATGTTGCACGGAAGTCCTTGCCTCTACGCACATCATATTGTGTGTAGAAGTTTTTAAAGTCCAAGTGCTGTTGACCCATATCCTTGACATTCTTGTGCGGTGTCTTGATGACATCAAGATAGTCAATCAGTCGTTGTGTTTGTTCACGCTCAATTGGAGTCATGATAGGCCAACCATGTGGGCCAGTTCCCATTTGTACTCGTTCATCCTGGGCAATTATATTATCCAACCATGCTTGTAACTTGTCGCGATACTTTTGTCTAATGCTGGTTGGCAACATGGCGCAACTCTGGAAGCTGGGAAAACGCAGAATATTCAAACTCATTGTGGGATATACAGTTTTATGCTCACGCTTGAATTCCAGTATCTCATCCATGAATTCGGTGATACTGGCAAGACACAAACTATTGATGGTCATCATCATGTGTGTCTTTTTAATATTGCCTTCAGTGTGCAAGCGATGCAAATTGTCTTTCCATTTGCTGTAGACCATACCATCACGAATGTATTCGCTGTGTGCGCCCACACTTTCATTGCTGGTATAAACTTCCAGGTGCGGAACAAACTTACTCAACTCAATAAACTTGTCCATCAAGTCATCTTTGGGCACCAGGTTACTGTTGATGGCATAACGCAATACACCGCCGTCGGCTCGTTTGGTTGCTCGTTCTTGATTGTCTTTGAACCATTGCATCAGTTTCCAAACGCCCGGAGCCATCAATGGCTCGCCACCAGTGATTCGAATCTCTTCTAAGTTGTCGGCTAGCCCTTCATCCCACCAGCGCCAAAACGCTTTGATGTAAGGATTGGTTTCGTCTGCAATTGGAATAGCATGGTCAGCCGCATTGATAAAGTGGCTACGGGCATCACCATCAATGTTACGATATGGGCCAAACTTTTTAATGTCTTTGACCCAACTGGTACTAAAGCTGGGGTTGCAATAACTGCAAGAAAAATTGCAAGTACGGTCAAACGAAATTTCCAATGTCTTTAACATTGTATCGTGTTGCCAATGTGTGGTAGCGGCCGCAATGATGTCTTTGTCCGAGAACACCGCAGTTTTGTACACACGATCCGATATGCTGTTGCGACCCAAGTCTTCAATCTTCCAGCAGTACTCACATTCTTGTGGACGAGTACCTTCCTGCATCATCTTACGCATGAGTTTCTTGTGCGGTGTATTGTGAATGGCAGTGGGATTGGCGTCGAGTTCACTTGCATCAATTTGATGTCCAAGTGGATGGTGGCAACTGGTTGTTTGTCCATTGCCCAACCAAATTGTGGCATTGAGCCATTTGGCGGCACAGAAGCTGTCGCTAGTGCTGTCAACCATCCGAATTTTGTATTCGGCAAAGGATTCATTATGTTTCTTTGGCATCGTCTATTCTCATTTGTAACAACTTACATTCATTGTAGTAGGAGTTCATCTCCGGAAAAACTTCTAAGAAGGCAGTATCTCTGCGTCTATCATACTCATTTATGTATTGATAAAATTGTAATCTATTCGTTTGAACAGCGGCAGGGTCTTTGCCTTCTTTAATTATAGCTAGATTTCTTTCAAGTTTCAATATCTCATGTGGCTTGAAACCTTCAAATGTTTCTCTGTAATCTTCTTGCTGTGCATTGCTACGCATAAACTCCAAGCAATCTTCAATGGTTGCAATCAAGGTTGGCGTTGCATTTTGTGGATCAAACCAGTTGGGGTATTTTAGCAATGGTATGTCTAAAAATATTCTTTGGAACTTCTTTTGGAAATACTTCTTGTGTTCAATGCCATGTTCTTTTTCGTGCTCTGTTGGTTCTGGAGCAATTTCAAACTCAGTTTGATTCCGGCCGCCGAATTCTACTCGCAAATCTAATATCATTTGCAACCAACTTTTTAAACTTGGAATTGACAGTATGTTAAAGGTGTTGATGAAACTGACAGTGGTGTACTTAGTTTCAGCTAAGAACTTTCTAGTGTTGGACATTAATCTTGCATAGTCTAAACCAGTACGCATATATTCTGCTTGCTGACCTACTCCGTCCAAGCTGATGTATAACCAGAAATGTTTAAAGCCCTTGTCCACATACCAATGATTGCCACTGAACTTGTTGAAGTTTTCAGTATCTTCATAAGTGCGTATGACTTCAATGGCCTGTACTTTGCTAATAAACTTGTCAAATAACTTTTGATCCGGCGGACACATGTTGCTGGTAATGCTTAGTTCTAATTGTCCATGTGGATTCTCATTCACATAGTCCAACACCTTAAAGGTATTCCGATCCATCAATGGTTCGCCGCCAGTCATACGAAATACTCGTAGTGTACGATAAATGTCTGGCCACCATTTCCAAAATGCTGTCACATAAGGATTATCTTTGACAGCAACTTCTAGCGGCATGTATCCTGAAACTTTTAAATTGCGTAGATTGTTATGATCAACCTTGTTTTTGCCCGGCAAGTCAAAGTTGTAAGGTCCATGCTGTTTGATTTCTTCTTCCCATGCTGTACTGATATGAGGACTACAGTACATGCATTTGAAATTACAAGCCTGATTAAAATTCACTTCGACATATCGTGGAACAATATCGAAATCGGCCTCCTTTAGAACTACATTGCGAAAGTCAGGGGCGGCCCAGTCTTCGCTGGACTTGTAATGTCTATCACTAAGGTGTCCTTGTGGGCCACCACCAGGTGCATCTTCCACACGCCAACAGTAACTACAACCTTCTGGCCGCTTGCCAGTCAACATTAGTTCTCGTTCTTGTTTTTTGAACTTGGTGTTATGCAATGCGCTGGGATTTTCTTTGAGCTCTAGTAGTGGAATAGCATGCGGAGGCGGATGATAACAACTTTGTGTGGTACCGTTGGCCAGATTGATACTGACTTGTAACCACTTGGCCAGACACATTGTTGGACTAATTTTGTCCAGGTTGTCTCGCATGTTCTCTGCCTTTTGAAAATACTCAGTATAACCAAAGTCTTTTCTCTTAGGCGGCTCTTTTACTTGCTTGGAAATTTTGTCAAAGAAATTCATTAACACTACTTATAAAAAACAAAAGGCCACGAATGGCCTTTTGAATTGATGTAACTGATTATACTGATCTTACAAATATTGCAACAATGATTAGGTATGTTGCACTATGAGCAAGTTGGTCAAGGCCAAACTCGGCCCAGTACCGTGAGGTAGTATTGTCTTTGATACCATAATTCATTTTTGCCCAATCAATATGATAATGAAGTACAAAATCAATGATTGCCAAAAACAATGCAAACACCATACCCGATACTGCAAATACTACAAAGGTACCAAGGCCGTGGTATGCAGAATGCAATAGCCCATGCTTGGCTCCATAGGTGCCTTTGTCTTGCATCATCTGTTGGGTTTGCCAAACAAAATCGCATAACCAATGCTTGATAAAAAGCATTAGCAATGCGGCTTCAAATAATAACATGTTATTTCTCTCTAAGATCGATTATTAGTACCTTGTCATAGTGGCCTTCTTCGGCTTCTATAATTGCGTCTGCTTCAAACTCATTGTCACACAATTCAGTTCTAGATACTATTAAGCCATCGGCTGTTTCTTTATAAAATTGTATTTCAACTCTAGGATTCATCATTATTCTCAATGTCATTGAGCCAGGTGTCAACCCGCTCTTCGGCCTCTTGTTGTGTCAAGGCCGGCACATCAAACTCCATTGGGTAGCCTACATTGTGTCGAACATCAAATGGAATACGACCTGCAGAAAAAGGAAACCTATCCAAGTTACGAAATACTGTAAACTCTTGCAAGTTCTTGGCTCTTGTAATTAGATTTTCAGAGATTGATTTAGCGGTTTCCATTGTATTCCTTATGCCATCTTGTCTACATTCTGTCCTGCACGATTCATCTGTCGATTCATTTCAATTCGCTTGCGCTCATTTTCTACTTGGTTTTCTTTGACACGCTGAGCTTCTAACCTGAGTTCTTCATGCCGCTGATCTAATTTTTTAAGTTGCATTTGATCATAGATTCTACTGGCATCTTGTGCGGCACGATTGACTGCTTCCATGTTATTCTCCTTGCAGGTATTTCATTACATTTTCAGGACTAGATACCCCGTACGGATCTGCATCATCTTTGGATGAATCTGGTTCTTTGAACATTCGTTCTACCTTGCCATTACTTATAATTGCGGCATAACGATGACTGCGAGAACCAAATCCAATGTCACTCATATCAACCAACATGTCCATCAGTTTGGTAAATTTGCCAGCACCATCTGGAATAACTTTTACATTTTTGATGCCAAGGCTACGGGCCCACTCGTTCATTACAAAGGCATCGTTGACACTGATGCAATAGATTTCATCAATGCCCTGTGCTTTGAAGTCGATGTAGTGCTGTTCAAAGCCGGGTAACTGAAATGTACTGCAAGTTGGTGTAAATGCGCCTGGTAAACTAAAAATAATTACTCGCTTGTTGTCAAACAACTCATTGGCTGTTTTAAACACAAATTCTCCGCCAATCGGGCATCCGCCGTCAGCAGGTGCTTCATCGCCTTCGCGGAATGCAAAGGTCACATTAGGTATAAATTTTGTATTTTCCATATTACTCTTTCCTATCTCCAAACAATTGCAATAGATTAATAAAGATGTTGATAAAGTCCATGTACAATGTCAGCGCACCTTTTACTTCTTCGTTGCCTTCATGAATCACACTGACAGCTTCTCGAATATTTTGTGTGTCGTATGCAGTCAATCCTAAGAAGATAATGATTGCCAGGGCACTGATCACCATCTGCATTACTGTACTACCGATAAAGATATTGACTACACTGGCAATCAAGATTGCAATTAATCCAATGAACATAAACTGGCCCATACTCTCAAGACTTCGCTTGGTAAAGTATCCATACAGACTCATTGAACCAAATAATACTGCGGCTCCCATGAATGCTCCAACAATAGATCCCAGTGAATATACTGCAAAAATAAATCCAAAACTCAGTCCCATCAGTGCGGCAAATCCATGTAGCATTAACAATGCGCCACCTTTGGACACCTTGTCAATAAACATACCAACTGCAAAAATTGCCGCAACAGGTGCCAGCATTACAATCCACTTCATTACACCTGTAAACAAAACTGCCATCAGTGCTGGACTAGAACTGATTAAGAAACTGACCAACATGGAATTGACTACTGCCAGAGCCATGTAGTTGTAGACTCGGATCATTGAGTCATTGATTTCCTCGGCACTACGATAATAAATCGTTTCACTTGCAAATACATCATTATTGAACATTTGTTTTTCTCCTTGCTCTAAACACAACTCTCCAAAATGGATCTGATTGTGATGTTGTTGATGGTGAATATGTGGTATGTAAGCATCTGCCATCATACACTAATATCCTACCTGGGATCGGACTTACTAGTCGCCCCTTATCAGCCCAGCCAATATTAAAACCTCGCTGTTGTTGTGCGCCAACATTAAATTGTTGGTGGTCTCCTGTTGAACCGTCGGGATCCTCTGGGAAGAAAATAAATTCGCCACCAAATCTTGGATACCATTCTAGGTTAAGACAATAAATTATTGTTACACTTGTATCATCTTCTAGATTTGGTGTGTCCCTATGCGGCCCCCAAGTTCCAGCATTGATTTGTCCTACAGTACCATTAACATAAACACGCCAGCCTTCGCCGTCGACTCCATATTTACTAGAGTATTCCCGGTCATACATTTCTTCAGGGTTTCCAGTAATCTCATATTGGTTATCTAATCCAGCATTAATAGTTTCCCATAAAGTTGAAATTATTGGATGCCGATCTTTTAAAGTATTTTCATCAGTTGCAATACAGCATCGATGAAAACCTGCTCTAGGCCACACTGGCCAAGCCCGTGCCCAATATCCATCTTTGGGTTTAAAACGATCTAAGCGTCCAGGTGTCTCTTTTTGAGCTAACCAAAAAACATGCCAAGTCTGTTCACGCAGATATTCCCATAGTTCTTTTTGGAAATCCTTGGGTACTAATCCATCGTGTACTTGGATATCAAAAAGATTGTTTTCCATATTAGACATCTCTGTCCATCTCACCAGCTTCCTTGACCAGTGCCAGCACTTCGTCTAAGGTGTTGCACAAGATCTTAGCGTTGACATAATCGCCTTTCTTGTTGCGACCACCTGCTTCTACCATGAAGCCGTTGTCATACATATTAACGGTAAATGATTCATTTACCTTTGTCAACTTGTCACCAAGTCGATTTACTGATTTAGCTGTTGCCATATTTTTCTCCTGTTTAATCAATTCATCAAATTCTAACATTAACGCATCTAGGTCGTTGATTAAGTCCTGATCGGTAACTTCTGTTTTTTTCTTCCTGGCCATTAATAGGCTTCCTGTTGTATCATCATATGCTTGCCTATTTCAAACAGACCTATGCCTGTTGGCAAGTCTATTACCTTGGCATGTATTTGACATTCACCATCATCACATATACTTACTGCTACAAATTCTACGATGTTGCCATCTTCAATTTGAGTACGCATCTCATCTAGCACTTCTAGTAAGTCATTCTTAATCTTTTGTTTTTCTTTTTCTTTTGGATCAATGCTTACTACTTTCATCTTGTTCTCCTAATTGCTCAATTTCATTACCATATATTCTTCTGCTGTGACATGGGCCACAGGTTTAAGCCAACCGTGGTTAATACACTCTACAATAAGATCCTTGTAATTTTCTGGGCATCGTTGACTAATCTCAATGCCTGCACGATTGGCAACTATAAATCCATCATTGATGACAAAGTGTGGATCTTTGGGTTTGATAGCTCTAATCATCTTCTAGTTCTGCTTTTGATGGTGGTAATCCATATCCTGGAAACTTGCATTCAAATTCAAATTTTCTCGCCAACTTCGAATCCGCGGAATCGTAGGAATCGAGGAAAGCGGAGGGAGAAAGTGCCATCTTGGTTCTGTGTGATAGCATCTGCTCGCACTTCGATATATTGTCCAAGAATGTTATTGCGTGAACCCCAAAAGCTATCACGATCAACATCAGTAAAGCCAGACCCAACATTAGTCTTGATCGTTTTACCATCGTCGATTCCTTCACATACAACCGCTCCAAGCCGACCAATGTTTTTTCCTGTTCCTTCTTCAACATCTTTTACCTCCAAGCTTACTTCAATGAAGGGTTTGAGTTTGAGCCAAGACACACTTCGCTTGCACTCATAAGGAGCATTCGGATCCTTAATCATAATACCTTCATAACCGCCAGCTATTGCATTCTTGTTTATCTCTTTAAAACGCTTCTGTCCTGCCGGAGTGTCAAGATCAACCGTTTCTTGGCCCAAGGCTCTTACACTTGTTAGAACAGCTTTATGGTGCTCAACAAATGTGGTTAGATGGTTACTACGAAATGTTTGTGTGGCGTTCCACTGGCCTGCTTTAAAGTGTACCAACGGAACACAATCAAACAAGTTTAAAATTGCATCACCAGCATCCACATCACTTTTGCGATGCACCTGCTTCATCAAGTCCTGAAAACTACTTGACATTATCTCGCCGTCGAACACCCAGGGCTCCAGCAAGCCAGTCGCTATTTGCTCGAATTGGTTTTTGATGTGACCAAAGTTCACCAATTCCTTGCCATTGCGGCTGTACTGGTTTACTCGACCATCCGGGTACACGATTGTCAAAACACGAACTCCATCCAACTTGACTTCGATTAGGCGTTGTCCGCATACTTTACTTTCATGGTTGGCACTATCATGTGCAAGCTGACATTCAAACACTGGTATCATGTAGGCAGGTTTGATTTTCTTGACTACTTTGTTGACTGTGTTCTCGCCAAACCCGGCTCGTAGGTCCTTGGTAAGGATACGCATGTACCAATCGTTCCACTCAGTTTGTTTTGCAGTCTTGAGGCAAAGTTCAATTGCATCTCGGGCCGCGTCACCTGTTAACTGACGACTGGCAAGACTATCTGCCAGGGCTTTGAATGCCGCCCATGGTAAACCCTGTCCATCTGGGCCACCATGCCGAGGAACTTTCTTGACACCAAATGTGATCATTGGGTCCAGTGCAAGGCGCACACCGGCAAAGAATTCGTCATTCCCTGCTTTTGCCTCGGCTTCAATTATTGCTTCTTTATTCAAGCGGCTAGGATGTGTTTCTAGTGCATGGATAATAAAAGTGTTAACTGTAGTCGACATGTGGCATCCTTTAAAATATGTAGGGGGCATTGGCCCGCCCCCAAAGGGCCCAAAGTCTATTAGGCGGCTTTGGAAACAGGGCCTGTCTTGATGAGGTCAGAAACCTTGCGCTTGGTACGCTTGGCCAATTCCTCAGCAACGGCAACTCCTGCGGTGCCGTGGATGTTCTTGCTGTGCAAGAATTCCAGTGCTTCAATTTTAGTTGCTGGCTTGGCCAACTCGTAAAGTTGAATGTCAGTATGACCGGTCTTGACCAAGGTCTTGATTCGTGTCATGTCTGTTGCAAAGCGAGCTTTGACTTTGCCATCTTTGGTTGAATAACCGACTACTGTAAAAAGTTTTTCACTCATAATAACTCCTGTCTGTGAGTGTGTGAACAAGAAACGCTTGTCCAACGCATATGAACTTTGTGTCCATATTCTTATTATGCACGAAATGGCTTTGGAAGTCAACCATTTTATGCAAATTTAACCTGACCCAGCTTGGCCAAAAGTAACTGGCCCTGAAAGTCATCTGGCAGTACTGCTACTGTAGATCCATCACCAATGTATCGATACCCCTTGTCACGCTTGGACCGCTCGACTTTGGTAACTTCATAAACCGAATGGTATACTTTGAATGCCAAGGTACCGCGGCTTCTGCCCCAAAAACTTATGGCACCATCATCAGTCTTGGTCCAGCCCCAGATCTTATCTGAGGTGCCTTCTTTGAAATGGTACAGTGAAATCATTATTGCACCGGTGTCAGTAATGTTTGATCATAAATTTCAAGCAGGTCTACATCGCTGATGCTGGCCAGGTCCTGTTCATTGACATGAAATTTTTGCATTAGTTCTTCTTCTTCAAATGCAAAAAGAATATATTCTGACATGAGTTCACGCAATGACAGCATTTTATTTTCCCAAGGTGGTTAGAGCTAAAATATGTGCAAGTGCAGTTGGCAAGTCTTCGTCTGGTGTGATGATATGCAACGAAGTAAAATTACGATCTTTGATGCGATCATAATGACGAACTTGCACAATACGACCGCCTGCGGCATTGACCACTTCAAAGCGAATGGCATTTTCATCCTGCACAAAATTAGGTGCATCGTCTACCACCATGTCAGGGCTGTCGTTTTCTTCAAACAGCCAGTTTCTAAATCTTTGTCTAAATGAAATTCGCATTTTAGTTGGCTTCCTGATCTTGTTTGAAGTTGTTTGAACTAACCCTCGACCACTCGCCATACTCCGTTTCGAAGCATATCCACCGCTCATAATCAATCCTTACATCTACTGAATAATGTGTTAAATTAGATCCTACCAAACGAATCAACTGTTGATTCATTTTGGTCACGGCATACAATGCTGGGAATTCCAGTTGATAAGACATCAGTTGTTTTTAACCAAAAAGAAAATTCCAACTGCAACAAGTGCCGCCCAAAAAATTGTATCCATCCATAACCATATGCTGTTATTGTACAACCAAATTTTAATTTTGTCAATCATTATGCTGTTTCCAGTTCTTTAACATGTTTGCAAGCACCACGGAATGTGAATCCAGGGCAGGTGCAAGTGTTTGCCTCAGGATCTACTTCGTAAACTGCACCCTTACTGCCCTGCACCTTTATGGTGGTTGAGGTAACTTCAGCATTGAATGGGTTGGGCTTAATTTCTACAAACTTACGACCACGCTTGTCAAATCCTTTGATGGGATTCTTAAAGTAAAATGGAACTGTATCACCTGTCTTGATATAGGCAACCAAGTTGTTGCTGTCCAACAAGTAGATGTGAGCCGGAAATAGCCCGCCAGTGGTTTCTTTAAAGGCTTGCATTATTTGGTCTGGATGTAAGGCTTGTCCCATGCACCAACTTGAAGGTGCATGTAGTAAGCGGTGTGAAAGTAATCAGTCTGTGCGTCTGACTCGTCGAACCAACGACGTCCACCAGGTATGGTGCTGGGTGCAATTTTGATAATGCGAATGATCTGTTCAAAGAAAGATTTGTGTTCGCCGTAATTGCCCAAATGGTAGTGATTGATCTGACCGTGATTTTGCAACACATCACTGAAGTCTGCAGGACCAGCTTTAATGGTAACATCAACTGACAAACTGCCAGAGCCTTTGCGAACACCAAATTTGAATTTTGGAAATTGTGCTTTAAGTTCATCGCGGATTGCTTTAACTTCGTTTGCGCCAATGTATGCCATTTAAAACTCCTGTTTGTTGCTGTCTATGTATGTATTATACCGGATTCTGCCTGTTTGGTCAACCGTTTTTTCAACTATTTTGAGCCTATTTTTGTTGTATTTTTACAACAGTTTTATTTGCTAGGCCATCCAATATAACGATGCTTTTCCAAGTTTCTGCCATCCTTCTTCAGCATACAAATATACATACGATCGGACCATTCAAGGTCTTGATTCATCCGATGATTAGCTTCGTTATGGGCACTTATTGCGGCATCATGACAGTTAATCAACCCTGTAACAGTATCAACATATCTTTCAGAATTGTCACTGTTTAAATATCTCCAGTAGTATACATCATAACTTGCCTTGTTAATAACATACTCGCAACTAAATTTAGATGCATAATAACTACATCCAGATTCGTCGCTTGCAACTTTTTCAGATTTACCACAAGAGTACAATACAGCCGCCATAGCAACTACAATTAAAAAGTTTTTCATTTTATTATCCTTTGGTTGTTAAAACACAAGAACCGTTAAATGTCCTTTCAAATGTCTCATAGCCTGGGTTATTTGGGGCTGGGACATTGTGTTGGAAGTTAATATTTTTTGTAATCCTGTCAAAGTTAAACGAAACATTTTCCCTGAATGCTATGAATTTAGACGCACCTATAATAGAATCATTGGCCCATACTATGTCTTTTGCCTCTGGCCCATGGTTACCATCATTTTTCCTGAATCCATAAAAACCCCAACCATCAAAATTAATTACACTACTTTCGCCAATCAATGACTTGGTAATTTTATATGTAAATGCAATAGTCTCTTTATCTTCTTTCATTGACATGGAAGTTGAATAAGGGTAGAATCTTACTTCAGTTCCTGTACACACATATAGTTTTTCTTCTGTAGAAGTCGTCAGATAAAAAACTGTTAAACATAATACAACCAATGATACTACACAAATTAGAGACCATTTAATGTATTTCATTTTATTTCCTACCCTTCAACATTAATGAACTGCAATACATTAGACCAAACCCCAACAGCATGACCAACATCTGATCAATCAAATTGCCTGCAACTCGTTGTTCAATACCGAATATTGCAAATACTACCAGCATTAATCCTGTTAGGAATAGTAGCCAAAATGATTTCATGATTAATTAAGTTTCCAGTTATATTGAATGCTAGCCCAGCCGGTAGCGTACCTACCGGCTTTAAATTGACATTTAGATAAATTAGTCAATGATGCCTCGTCTAATAATGGAAATCCAGACGAATTTTCAATGAGTGCCTTATTAACCTTGCCATTGGCATCTATTAGCAATTTAAGCTGAACAGTACCTTCTTGGTTTAAGCGTCTGGCTTTTTCTGGATATTCGGGTTTTTCACAGTCTGTAGAAGCCCGACTGTTAACATTAGTCGCTGAGGGTAACGCACCCTGAGAATCTGTGATTCTCAGCATCTGCTCTTCTCTTCTTTTGTATTCTGCTTGCTCATTGGGGTCAAATGGGTCCGATAATATCGGTCTAACCGAATGCCTATTAGGCCCAGCTTTAAGAATTAAATAGCGTTTTGTATTAGAGCATTTAACAATTGTACCAGTCTGATGTTCAGTCCATTGTGTTGTCATTGTATTTGTAATCTTGCCGCAGTCGTAGAAACTGTTAACAAAATCCTCAATCGGCTTTAAATTGGCCGCTTGGACATTAAATGTAAAAGCCAATGGTAATAGAAAATAATGGCTTTTCATATCAACCTTTGTTTGGAATTTCGTAAATGATGCCCTGCGCGGTAACTTTCTTCACAATGCCTGCACGGGTGTAGTCTGCTTCCAGCAGAGCCAAGTTCTTGCGATCACGAACTGTGGGCTGTTCAATTTTGATAGCAATGAACCGCTTGCGAAAATTGATGTGGATCTCTTTGGCAGTGGAGTACACCATACCAAGTCCCAGTCGCATACGCTCGGCCTGGACCTTTTGTGCGTCGGTGTATTTTGTGCTCATTGCAAAATTACGCATACGAGCATCTTGAGCGGCCCACCATTTGTTTGGTGCGGCCTGTGTGTCAAGTTCTCTGGTGTTCATATTAACCTCTTGTCAAGTCAGGCATGAAACATAGTAGCACAACAAAGGCCACAAAGGCCACGCAGGTAATTATTTCATTAATCTTTTGTTCACGATCAAGTTGATTCCACATATTCTTTTCCTTAGTTCCAGTTTTTCTTGTCGCCATACTTTTCGTTATAGTCATAGCCTTCATTGTACTCACGGATGTCTAGCTGATCCACGGCCTGAACGCGAGGCTCATTATAGGTACCATTAGGGTACCAATGTGGATCTCTTGGGCGACCATAGTAACTGTCTGCGGCACCTCTGTCATAGAGACTGCCATGCTTGCGATCATAAATGGTATCAAACTTCATCATACAGTCTCCTTGACTCGAAAGTAATGGTAGGGCAAGCCCAAATCGTAGCACAAGTATTCCCAGTCGCCATTGGCATTGCTGGCTTCCATGATCCAACGAAGTGCAACTTCGCGGGTACCTGCACCCATACAGATGGTGTTGGTCACATGCTGTTCAAACTTAATGACAGCTTCGGCTTCGGAGGCCTTGCGGGCGATTTCTTCACGGTCAATTGCTTGACCCAGAATCACAAACTCCTCCTGGAACTGCTCCAGCGTCCAAGTGCTGGTGTCAATGCCACGGGGGCGGACACCATAAGCATCCTTGTACATGTCCCAAAATGTGCATTGGGCTTGCTCCAAATCGCTCATCTCTTCCCAGCTTTTAAAGTCTTCCATCTTGCTCTCCTTGTTCCTTACTATGTTCATAGTATAAGCGATCTAGGCCCAACTGTCAACCGTTTTCTGAGTCTATTTTTGTTGTATTTTTACAACAACTTTAGTAACCCTACAATCCCAATGGCTATTGACACTAAATTGACTGCCATTTGCGGCCGATTTCCTGCACGAATGGCCCAGGCTAAAAATGCCACTGTACCTACTGCAAAGACCACAATATTGTAAGGATACATGGAAGGGCCAATGGCATTCAATGTGTGGCCAGCAATAATTAATACTGCTCCGGCCCACTGTAGCACTTCGTCAAAGTTAAACTTCATTAGGCAAATTCGTAAAATTTAACTGAGGAGTCCAGCTTCTGCAAGTCACGGGCCGCGGCAGTCAATGCACGATACTTGGCCTGTACTTGGCTACGAGGCAATTCACCATCGCAAGTTAAATTCTCTGGGCTAAGATCTGCATCCAAACAGTCAGCAACTTCTTGACGACCCTTGGCAGTTTGGATTTCAAATTGACGACCTTTGAAGATAGCGTTCCACTGATTCTTCTTGTCGATGTAAGTTTGAAGTGCTTTCATTGCGGTTCCTTTTTGCTGTTTAAGTGTTTATTATACTGTGGATTGGGCCTGTGGTCAACCGTTTTTTTGTTGTATTTTTGCAACACAAAAACTAGTACTTTTGTTGCATTTTTACAACATAGCTAGCCAGCTGTTTCGCGCTTTGGTGTAGAAAATATGACGCCCAATTTGTGTCACTTTGTGCTCTTGTACTGCCCAATGCGGATCTTTAATATAGTCAGCATGGTAAAATAAACTCTTGTCAAGACTGGCAACTTTATAGCCATGTATGACATCCCATGCAACGCTTTCCGCTTCAGCATATAGTGCTGGATTGGGTTTGGGTAGTTTCTTTTTTAAGGTCCAAGAAAATTGCCCCCGGGCATAAACAACAGAACAAATATCTTTGCCCCAGTAGCCTGTGCTGAGCCGGTTCAGTGTGACATGGCCCACTGCATACTTGCCAACTTGGTCCTCTACTCCGGCCTCATAATAGATGTTGCGGGCCAGGCATTCAAGATCTTTAGGGGTGTACTTGACTGTGGTTGAGGTTTTTACGATTCGATTTAGGTCCTCAACTTCACTTTGAATAATGTCCAATCGTGATTCTATACGAACCATAAAGAGTAACAGAGCTGAAATTCCTAATACGGTGAGCCACTTATTCATCTTTACCTCGAGTAAAGTTTAACAAGTTCCTAGTATAACATAGGTCTGATCATCTTGTCAAGAAAAAAGGACCCTAAGGTCCTTTTGTTGCAATTTTACTACAGTGGTTTAGAACCAGAGTAAAACGCCCTGACTACTCAATAACATGCCAATGCCTGCAACAATAAAACTGCTCCAGAACAACGGAATGCTGACTGCCAATATACTTGCTGACAGTACAACAATTGATAATTGGTATGCAGTACTTGCATAGCCAATCCACGGACTACGCTTTTTGGCCTCATCTCGTTCTGCTTCAAGTGCCTTTGCTTTGATCATTAAATCTCGCTTGCCATCTTTGGGTTCGTTTTCATAACGATCAATTCTAGCCTTCAGCTCGTCTGCCCGTTTAACATCCTTTGCTCGTAGTGCATCATCACGAGCATATTCAGCCATGGTTTGTTTCATGGACTTGGCTTGATAAAAAGCCCAAGTGTCATTTGCTTTAATTGTATTGTTTAGTACTGTTGAACCAAGGGTGCCGCCGTACCATGCATTGACTGCAAGTAACAATGCAAATACATTGATAACCATACCAGCTTTGTCTTTGATTTTTGCTTCGCGCTCTGATCTTGATCCAACTGGAGGCTTTGGTGCATCTGGGTCCTTTGGTGTTTTATTGATTAAATTCATTACGCTGTCAATAAGTGCCATTTTTAATCCTTATTTCTTATGGTTGCCGCCGCAGATTGGGCATTCTTCTTGTGTTAGGTACATGTTAGTGTCCTCCTGTACTTTATTTATTTTATTTTGCCAATTTGGTAGCTTGACTTATTCTATAATTTGATTTGTCTGGATGGCAGGAATGAAAACAGCTCATTAATGCTCGGTCTGTGGTAATACGATTGTAAATCCAATCAAACCCTCGATCTACAATGGCACTCACTGTTGTGCTTGCAATCAAATCCTGTAGAGTCAGTCCGGCTTCGGCTAGTGCAGTTGCAAAACTGGCATAGCGATGATCTGTTTCTCGAGTAAAAGATAGGACTCCAATAAAACAACATGGCGCAACAGACCAATCTGCACCAACATAAATGCTCCTGGTTCGCAGGCTTTCACAATTGTCCAAGCTGGGCAATGGCGTACTGTTGTGCATTTGTACAGCTCGAAATGTTCCATTGCGATATCTTACTTCTTTTGATTGCAATTCGGCCAAAGTTCTAGTGCTTGAAGTATATGGAGCAGTTGGTGCTGGTAGCAACTCATGTGTGGTATTTCCATTCTTGTCCCTGGCTGGAGCAAAATATCTATCACTGTGTCTGGCATAGAATTTTGCAAAACCCAGTTGCTTTGCTAGGCTTGCACACTCATCAACTTGATGATCGTTGTGGGCGAACCTGGTCATGATCCAATCAGCTGTTCCGCCGGCATTGATAAATGTCTTGGCATTGTCAATGATAAACTTCCAATTGGTCTGTCGTCTATACAAGTGATGTGTATCTTCCAGACCATCCAGTGCAAATGATATTCTAACATTTTTTATCAGGGCCAGACTTTTCCAAAACTCTGGAGTCCTGGCTGAACCATTGGTGTTGATTTCAATCTGTGCTGTTGGACTTGCTGAACTGAAGTGCTGTATAATTTCCAGTGCATCTCGATTTGTAATGAAATCGCCCACGGTGCCGTTGATGAGAAACTTTTCAATATTGACCAGGTCTGCTGTTGGTAATCGAGCTCTAACCTGTTCAATGGTCCAAACTTGATCCATACTAATACTAGGATGTTCGTACAAGCTGGAAGTTGGATATCTAGCACACAACGGGCAGGCCGCATTGCATTGCGAACTGATTTCCAAATGCAGATGTTTAACTGCTGACCAATTCATTAAACCTTCTCTACCAGGTTGTCTCTGAATATTTCCCAGGCTCGTTTCCATGTCCATCTTTGACTTACTCTATGCACATCGGCTCTGTTAATTTTCAAACACTTGTCAACTGCCGCCGCCAGACCTTCGCTTTCTTCAACCATGAATCCGGTAACACCTTGATCAATCACATCAGCAGGTCCTTGGCAGTTATACGCCGCTACAGGAGTGCCACAGGCCATGGCTTCAATCATTACCAGTCCAAATGTTTCCCATTTACTGGGGAATACAAACACTTCAGCATTGGCATAGTAACGAGCAAGATCAACTCCTGTCTTAAATCCTGTGAACACAACTTCTGGATATTGCCGGCGATATGTTTCCAGCATGGGGCCATCTCCTACCATGATTTTTTGATAACCAGGATAGTCTAATTCTAAAAACGCTTCTAGATTCTTTTCCTTGCTGACACGACTTACGCACAGCAAGTATCTACTAGGAAAGTCTTCTCTCAGATCAGGAGTAAAGATCGCACGGTCAACACCGCGAGTCCAGGGCAATACTTCGCCACCGAATCCGTGTGCTTTTAGTTCAGCAACCATTGAATCAGTAGTTGTTAAAACTTTGCCGCTATGTTTATGAAACCATCTAACAAAGCGCCAAGTAATCCATTCAGGAACTCCAAATAGCTTTCTGAGCCCTTCAGGAAACTTAGTGTGATAAGCGGTATTGTGGCGAATATTAGCCAGTGAAAGATATGCTCTAGCCCACAGACCAAGAGGACCTTCTGTGGCGATATGGATATAATCCGGATTGATCTCCTCAATCTTCTTGCCCAGATTGCGCGGATAGGCAATCTTGACTTCGTTGTAGCCAGGGCAATCAATGTAGCTGAACCACCCGGGATGAAGCACCACAAAGTTATAACCATCCAAAATCGCATGTGCCTCAATATTTGTGTAGGTCGTAACCACGCCATTTATTTGCTCCGGTAAATTATCTGTTATTATCAGTATTGTCTTTGTCATTGCTTTTGGTCCATGTAATTATTTCCCAACGACCGTCATGATGTTCTACAAGTGCAGTACACGATTCTACCCAGTCACCGTCGTTCATATATATGATGCCATCTATTTCTTTTATTTCCGCGTGGTGTATGTGTCCACATATGACTCCATCATATCCACGCTTTTTACAATAGGTGGCTAGATTTTTTTCAAAGTGGAATATAAAGTCCACTGCTTTCTTTACTCTTGCTTTGAGATACTGACTAAGACTAAAGTACCCAAAACCCATACGATGACGTAGCCAATTGTATTTGCTATTAAGCGATAAAATGATATCATATGCCTTGTCTCCTAAAAATGCTATCCACGGTGCCAATCTTGTGATACCGTCAAACAGGTCGCCATGTGTAACAAGATAGTGTCGACCATCAGCACCTATGTGTTCTATTTGATTGTGTATTTCCACCAGGCCAAAACTAAATCCATATGGTATCATGGGTCTCAAAAACTCATCATGATTGCCGGCAATGAATACAACTCGAGTACCACGCTTGGCATGTCCCAATACTCTACGAACAACATTGGTGTGGCTTTGTTTCCAACGCCATTTGTTTTGTTGAATCTTCCATGCATCAATTATATCGCCTACTAGATATAATGTATCACAACTGTTGTGTTTAAGGAAATTGTTCAGCTGTCCAGCTTTACAATCTCTAGTGCCTAAATGTACATCGGAAACAAAAATTGAGCGATAAGTTTTGGCTGTCATACCATTACTTATCGCCCAATTGTGGATTTTTGTGTTACTGTTTTGTTACACTAAATCCTAACCAAAGTCCATTTTGTTGTAAATGACTTACCTTCGGCCTTGTGTTTCAGTATCTTTGCAAACTCTTTTTGACGGAGTTCAGCAATGGTTTCTGTATCATGGTCGACGCAAGCCCTGTACAGTTTAGCCAGTAGCTTTTTCTGTTTCATGGTTGAGTCCTCCTTGACAAGTATTTATCTATATAAATAGATCATGAAGCCCACTGTAGCACTATTTTTAGCTGATCCAAAATGTTCAGTGCAAAGTGGAAATGGTATAATGAATGCACTTGGGCAATATTACAATTTTAAAGTGTTTGGAAAAAATGCAGTAGAAGATGTATTTTTCAACAATGTTGATATAATTGCTGTGCCTGGTGGAATAGGTGATGCCGACAGCTTTGAGAACTTGTTCAAATACAACGGTGAACGAGTTCGGCAATTTGTTAAGGATGGCGGGCGGTATTTGGGAATTTGTATGGGTGCCTACTGGGCAGGCTCACACTATTTTAATATCTTAAAAGACATTGATGCAGTACAATACATAACTCGTCCTGGAACTGATACACGCAGGCCACATGCAAAAAACATTTCAATTGACTGGTTAGGAAAACCTATGAACATGTTCTGGTATGATGGCTGTGCTTTAGTTGGTGCAGGATATCACGACACCATTGCCAAATATGCTAATAATGATGCTATGGCGATAATACAAAACCGTATTGGTCTAATTGGTTGTCATCCAGAAAGCGAACAGTTCTGGTATGATGGATACAGTTGGATGACGGGCAAGTACCACGGGGGTACTCACCATCAACTCTTGCTGGAATTTACTGATTCTCTTTTGAAACAGTAGTTTCTTTCTTTTCTTCTGCTTTCTTTACCTTGGCAACAGGTTCAGGAAAATAGGGTTCGATCACATAGTGATTTGCGCCCCACCAGCCAAATGCAGTGAAGAATCCGTATACTATAACTTCAAGTATCATGGGCGTTTTGTCATGATACCGTCGGCCAAGCCGTATGCAACAGCTTCTTCGGCGCTCATGAATGTATCTCGATCCATGTCTTTTTCAAACTGTGGATATGTTTTACCAGCTGAGTTATGCTTGACATATAACTCTGTTAGTCGTTTTTTCCAAAATACAATTTCATTGTAACTGATTTCAATATCACTTACCATGCCACGAGTGCCACCTGAAGGTTGGTGGATCATGTGTCTTGCATTGGGCAATACAAACCGTCGACCTGCTTGACCAGACTGCGCTAAGAAACTGCCCATGCTACATGCTTGACCCATGACAATGGTGCTTACAGGGCTTTTGATATATTGCATTGTGTCGTAGATTGCCATGCCTGCTGTAATGCTTCCACCAGGGCTGTTAATAAAAAGATTGATTTCTTTTTCTGGGTTGTCTGCTTCTAAGAACAGCAACTGGGCAACAATCAGATTGGCCATTTGGTCATGTACTTCGCCTTCAAGCAATACAATTCGCTCTTTGAGTAAACGACTGTAAATGTCGTAACTGCGCTCACCTGCTCCGGTCTTCTCTACTACGATTGGCACTAAACTCATAATTTTCCTTTATAGATAACTTGTATTTTCTTTTAACTTAACGAGCATGTCGTCAATTGGATAAAGCTCTGGGTACAAGCCTCTCCATGGATTCAAATGCACACGCCACATTGTATTCACCCTACAATTTGCTTTTAGCCAATGCTTCTGCACAAAGTTCCAGTAGAAGTACATGGCCAGTCCTGGATTAATAGTGGGCCAATTTGTTACAGGATCAACCCAGCGTCTAATTTCAAAACCTTCCTTGTACAGATTGTTTCTTAGTGTTTGCTGATTGGTTGATGTACGAACAACATTGTCTTTGATTTTTAATTCTGCGCCAGGCATTAAATCACTGAATGCCTGCGATAGCACTTCAGGACTGCGCCAACATTCAACATAGTCAATGCTGTCTGCAATTGGGTTATGTACTTTTACACGCCAGATCATATTTCCATTGTCTCGGCTTGTGTTGATCAACTCATTGTGAGGATCCCAATGTTCTTGCATGTAGGCTGTACGCTTACGCAAATTTAATCCGGCCTTTCCTTTTTCTTGATCAGATTTTGCGGCAAAGTAATTGCCAACAAAGTCTTTGTTATTTTCGGTATGCCTGCACCAAATATATCGTAAGGCCCATGGTCCTGCGCCATCGGGTACAATCAACGGTGCCATTTTAACACCGTCATATCTGGTCCACTGTGGCTCTGCTGGAACTAGTAAGCTTCCATCATTAAAGTACATGCATGATCTCCTGTTCTATTAATTATGGATAGTCAGGACTGGTGTTTTTGCCAAAGTGCCAAATGAAGCAACCTAGCTCTTCGTCCCAGCTGACATCAACTGCATACAATGGAACTTCCCAATGTGTTAGTACTGCATTGGCCATTAAAATCAAGGAGTCGGGATATTCTTTGAATGGATCTAGTCCATTGTACCATGCTGTAGAAAAGTTATCCCAATCCGCAGGATCGAGATAACTTAAAAGGGTTTCACGGTCGGTAATTTCATTTAACTTTTGCATTCAACTAGTATAGCTGAATTGTCAGTTAATTGCAACGAGTTTCTTCCCGTACTGTCTGGCCTTGTTCATTTTGAATGATGTAACGAACACAGTTGGACTGTACCATTGGCGCAGGTTGTGTGTAGTACACCGGTGGCTGAGGTGCGTAGTACACCGGAGGCGGTGCGTAGTAGGGTTCGTAGTAGGGACGGCTTAGACCATATCCAATGACACCACCAATCAAGGCAGGTGCAACCCAGCCGCCACGATAACCACCACCTCGATAGTAGCCGCCACCATGATGTTGTGCCATGGCAGTAGTAGCTGTCAATGTCAACAATAAAATTGCAATTAGCTTTTTCATAATAGTCTCCTTTAGACTCTAAAACTTTCACCGCATCCACAGCGGTCTTTCTCGTTGGGGTTAATGAATTCAAATCCTTCATTTAGCCCTTTGCGTACATAGTCCACAGTCAACCCGCTTAGATATACGCTACTCTTTGGATCCATAAAAATCATACATCCTTCACAGTCAAAACATTGATCCCCTGTGGCCTGACTGTCTACATATTCTAACACATAAGCAAGCCCAGAGCAACCGGTAGTTTTCACTCCAAGTCTAATGCCCAGTCCGTGGCCTCTACGGCTCAACATGCTTTGGACCTTGTGCTTTGCTGGCTCAGTCAATGTTATCATTTTTCCCCATGCTACTCAAGGCCTAATTCCTTACGAATTTTTGTGGCACTGATATCTGTTACTGCGTTATCAAATGTTTCTTCACCGGCAGTATAGCCTACTCCACGACCCCAACCAATGTGTACAATGTTAGGAACAACTTGTATTTCATATTGACCCTGATATAATGGATCTAAATCACGCTTGATAAAGCTTTTGACTTTGGCCACTTCAAATGGGTTACTGCCTTGCCAGCCTTGCACATCACGCACTTGAATGATCACTTGACCAGTACGAGCCAGCAGGCGTTCAAACAACGCACGATGACCATCATGCCATGGTTGCCAACGGCCCAGCATTTGTACTGTTTCTTTCTTCCAATCAAACACAGGCCTACGACGATTGTCCAGTATGTGTCCTGCAATAAACTCGCCCCATGTTTCTGCTTTTTGCACAGTCACTCGGAAGTCATAAACTTCGGGTTCTACAAACATGGCATTGGTATCTGCATAACGACCTTCGCGAATGGTATCTACCCAAATGGTCCAGTCTGCTTTGAAGTTGTTACGCATTTCAACCAAGGGTGCAACAAAGTCACAAATTACAAAATCGGTATCATAACTGTCTGCAAGTTCTCGCATACGCAGACTTTGACGAATACGGCCTTCATGACTGAAATCCCAATCGTTGTATTTTTTACGAACATCGTCGGCATTGAGCCACATTACTGTTTTCTTTTCAGCTTGCAAGTGATCTAATACATGCTGTGCCAATGTGGTTTTGCCCGAGCCCGGAAGGCCCATGATTAAAATTCTAGTTGGCATGTTTGGCCTTATAGTCGGCAACAGCGGCCTTGATGGCATCTTCAGCCAAGATACTGCAATGAATTTTCACTGGTGGTAGCGCCAGCTCTTCGGCAATCTCACTATTTTTAATCTTGGAGGCATCATCCAATGTCATGCCCTTGACCATTTCAGTTATAAGACTACTTGATGCAATAGCTGAACCACAGCCGTATGTTTTGAATTTTGCATCAGTGATTATTCCATCTTCTACTTTGATCTGTAATTTCATCACATCACCGCAGGCTGGTGCACCTACCATGCCAGTGCCAACATCAGTATCATCTTTTGCAAATGAGCCAACATTCCTGGGATTCTCGTAATGGTCAATTACTTTTTCTGAATATGCCATTAGTGTATACTCACATGTCCTGTTGCGGCTAACACGGCTAGAATTGGTCCAGCAATATGTTCAACGATCTCATACAATGCCCAGAAGGTTAGGGCTACTGCCCACCAAGGATTGGACTCTGCTTTACGACCAAGCCATGTAAAAAACTTACCATGCGCCTGGCCAATTTTATTTGCGAATGCTACAATCATTTTTTAAACATTCCTAGTACTTTTGCCTGAATTGATTTGGCAAAATCAGGTTGTGGAAAATTCCAACCAACGAACGCACCTAGTGCAAACCAAAATAAAGTTTCTAACATAACATATCCTCCTTAAAGGTGTAGGCATATATTTACCTACTTTTTCAAGGAAAATGGGGCCTTTCAGCCCCATTTTTCTCGATACTTCAACATGGCCATTTCTCTGGCCAATTGTAGTCTGGCTAAGACATAGTCGCTAAGTTCATCGTCTGGCCCCAGCGTTGCAGGCTCAACCTTTGTGGAACGCCTAGTGTTAACGATAATGTCTTCATCATCAAACTCAATGTCACTAGGTCGAGTTCCTTGACTAATTAGTCCTAGTCTTAGTGGGTTACTTCTTAGTAGCTTCGGCTTTCGGATCCTTGGCGCTGGGTGCAACTGGTGCACTTTTAGTAGCGTCAGACTTGGCTACCTCCTTGGTAGCTTTCTTTTCAGCTTTCTTTTCAGCTTTCTTTTCGTCTTTCTTGGCTGGCGCGGCAGGAGCAGTCGCGGCAGGCGCAGTCGCGGCAGGCGCAGTAGTTGCTGGTGCCTTGGCTGGCTCAGCGGCAAATGCAGTAGCGGCAAACAGGGTTGCGATAAGTGCGGATACTAATTTCATGATATTTCCTTAAGTTGTTTATACACACATTATTGTCTGTATACATATATAACGCCTTGATCAACACTACCGTTGACACAATCCGGACAATTTCGGTAAATATTGTTATGCCGCTTACACCAAAACCTTTACTTTCTGTACGGGCTATAATTCAAGGATACATTCCTGGCCAAAGAAGAATTTTCCTTCTGTGGAGCACTATGAATGCAACTAGATTAACATGTAGCTCAATTTCAGGCTCACTTGCATTAACTAATACCAGCGGCTTCTTTGTTAGTCGTCTAACATATGGTAGAGGTGCCACTTTTTTATTCACTGCTACAGGACCTGGAGGTAGCACACAATCGGTGATAACAGTAAGCCAGACTGATTTTTAACGACACAATCCAGATAATTTTAACAATATTTCTGTTTCGCTATCAACATCGGCCCAGATATCCACGGTAATACTGTGTGGTAGCATAGGTCCATTGGTCCAATACATTTGGTCTGTGGTAATTCCAAACTGTTCAACCACTTGCCGACCGTCAGGTTTCTGTGTCCACTCATATACAGCGGCGGCCGCATAAATCTCTACATCACTTGGATCACCTAATGCTAAATTTTTTAATAACACTCGTTTCAAAATAAATAATCCATGTCAATCAAATCAGAAGAAACTGAAAAGCAAAGAAGACTGAGCATTTGTAACACCTGCGAGCATCGTCATCCTGTGACAGATGTGTGCAAAAAGTGCTGGTGCTACCTGCCATGGAAAACTGGTCTCAAATTCAGTTACTGTCCTTTGGGCAAATGGGGTTCAAAGGTTGATCCAATTACAGGCCTGCCCGATCACAATCCATAAACACTATCGCATTCAATCAACATCTTGGCCATGGCCAAGTCTTCTCGATTCTTAAAGGCCACTGCAACGCCAATGGTATTGCCGCCACGCATCGGATCTAGAAATTGTTGCTGTGCCACATTGACAATGTCAATTTGATGTTCTTCTAACTGCTGTCGAACCTCGGCGACAGCCTCTCGGATATCCTTCTGAATGGTTATGTATTCATTGCCTGTTACATCCTCATAGAAGTGAAACTTCTTGTACACCATCCAATAGTTTGATCGTTCATCAGACCAATACTGATTGTAATTGTTTATTGCCTTTGCCATTTTTGAAACAACCCGTAGATTTCATCCATGTAATCTTCTCGACTACTGGTCACCACAATAATCTTTTCGCTCACTGGATCAACACCAACTCGTTGTCCGCCAAAACCCACCCACCAATAACTGGCTTTTTGTCCCCAGCGTTCGGGCATGATCCAGGTCTGATATCCATATCCAGAAAACGCTCGGCCTGCTTCGCCAGTTGAGTTTGGCAATTGTTCTGTGGTAGCTTCTTTCATAAAACTACTGATGCATTTATCTTCAGACTTTAGCTGTTTGATAGACCACATGGCCAGACGTCCCCAGTCTTTGCTGGTTGCACTAAACCCTGCCTGTGCCACTGCTTTATTGTCTTTGTCAACCAGCCAATGTCCTGGTCCTTGACTGCCAATCTGCGACCATATGTGCTTGTTAAAATTATCAACAAATCCACCTGTATGATCTGCAACATTTGCCAAGCTTAATGTATCAGTTCCATTGTAAGCAAACCTGGATCCACTGGCCACTGGTCTGCCCCAAGAGGTGTCACGATCTGCATCGTGCTTGATCATTTCTAAACCAGTCATAATACCGGCTCGTTGCATCAGCCAGCCGTCACAATCTCTAGCAGGATCACATGTACCTGGTTGTTTCTTAATTAAATTTCCTGCATATATAGCTCTACGAACACCACTACTCATTGTTAGCAAATTCTTTACTGTTGCTTCGCCATATACTGTGTCTTTGAGGTCCGGAGAATATGTCTGCGCTGGTTTATTGAGATCTGGTATTTTACCTTCGCATGACATGGCGCCAACGGTGTATGCAGTTAAACTCTTACTCATGGACCATGAAAAGTTCAACGAGCGTGGACTTGCTGGTTGTCGATACTTTTCAAACACCAGCTGTCCCTTTTCTATCATTACAATAGACAATGATGCATTACGATCAAACATGGATTCTGCTTGATTAATAATATTGCGGTCCGACTCGGTCAATACTTTATTAGGTAATAGATTAGGTTGATCTGCCGCCGGCAAACGAATGTTTGGATACCGGAATGCCATGCCACCTGTGGCTTGACTGGGGGTGATCTCACTGGGTGCTGAATAAACTGCAACTGCTGAACAGCAAAGAACCAGGCATATTGCTGATTTTTTAAACATAATCCACCTATTAATTAGTTACTAACAGGGTTAGTGTAACACACTAAAGTTGATTGGTCAACTGTTTCCTTTGACCATGCGGGCCAGCCCGCTGATTATAAATGAAACAACCACGGCCCAAGTGCCTTGCCAGATCCAAAACATGATTGGGTCAATATTGTAATAGGATAGTACTAACATTTCTGTTCCAATTGCCAGTGCTACTAAACCTGCGACCAGGGTGGCGCCAGCCAACATAAAGACCCGCTCGATTATTTTTCGTTCTGCTTCTAGATTACGCATTTTCTCGGTCTCGGTACTGCACAATATAACTGGCCTTGGGAAATGCTAGGCGTAAAGCTTTATCTAGTTTTCGTTCTAATTCTTCTCTGCGATTGGCTAAAATTTCGTGCTGAGAATCAGTACATTCTTCACATGTAAAACTAACATCAGCACATCGCTGAGTTTTCCATCGACCAATCCATTTGCCATTTTCTTTGGCAACACCAACATTAATGTGAACTATCATAAAACTCCCAAGTGAATAACAAAGTATAACTATCTTTGCCTTGTATGTCAACCTATTTATAGACTAAATATCAGTATGACTCCGTTTGTAACTGTTCCGTTTGCCCTAAGTCCTATAAATTTTGCCTGGCTGAGAGAATTTGTTGCACCAATTGTATTGGACTATCAAATCACAGCGCCGCTGAATAACGGATTATTGCATTTTAATAGTGTGCAATCAGATAGATTGATAGCAAGCGAAGCATGGAAAGAAATTGTCAACGCAATGAGTAGTTATGGAATTGTTGATCCATCGCCGCAATTGTTTGTTTACAAAAGGTTACCAAAGCCAAGAGACGTAATTTTAGGAAATCCACATATTGACACCACTGGAAAAACTGGAGTTGATATAGAGGTACCAATTCGATTCAATATACTGATCACTGGCGAAGATAACACTGAAATGGTTTGGTGGGATATAGACTGGCGTGATCATCGAGTTGAAACTATACAGTTTCCAAACCAACGCAATGAATTGGTTGGAAGATTACAAGCTCGCGGCAAAAGTTTGGAAGATAGATGGAGCACGGTTGGCGATCCAGTGGCAAAGGCAAATAATTTAACCAAGATACAACAACATGCCAGCTTTGTTAGAACTGATAGACTCCATGCGTTAAACTGGACTGGCCGACAACCTAGGGTAATTTTAAGTGTCAGGTCGTGCCAGCCTTGGAATTCAATTATTTTGTAAGTCTGTCGTACAACGGATTTACATTACCATTCCATCGTTCAATTACCACTTCTTCTGGCTTGCAATTGAAGCGAATTGACATTTCCTGCTTGCGTTCTTCTAGTACAGGAGTCAAATCTTTATATAACCGTAAATATTCTGGAAGCATGCCTTCTCGACGACCTGCTATCAGTCTTGGCTCATTATCTTTGTGTGCTTCACTGGCAATGCTGGTTCCACCTAATCGAATAATTTCGTTTTCAAGTGCAGTTTGCAATAGGGTATATATGTGGCGGCCTCTGAACTCATCGGATGTAAAAATAATTACAATATAACCTTGTTTGATTGTTTGATGATATTCATATATGACCCCGCCCATTGCAACACCATCTGCATTTTCTGCCCAAATAATTTTATGGTTGGCCATAGTTGTATGGTAAGGTAGTCGTGCCCAACCCTTTTTTAATAAAAATGCAATTGCTTCATAGTATAGAGCACCAATGTGTTTAAATTGTGAAATGTAATCTCCGTGCCAAAGGATTACAGCATCGCCCTTGGCATCAATTGTGTCACTTATTTTATATTTCATTATTCTGTCCAATCCAGTTGATAATTGTTCAAATGATGTCGAATATACTCTTGCACACTGATATCATCAATTGACAATAGTTTGTAATCTGTCGTAATGCCAAACCTTGCAGTTGGTCGACCATTTGGCAAATTTAAATCCCACGCTTGTGGTAATGCAAGATTTGCCATACTTTCAAGTTTTAATTTAAAACTACGATACCATTCGTTTTTATCAAAACTATAAATGTAATCTCTGGCCGCTTTTTTGTATGTAGCGGGTCCACCTAATATCTTTTGTCCATTATTATTATTGTTCATTGACCAATGTTGGTATAAGCTATCATTGTACCAATTTTCAATTGCATGAATTGCGGTGTTGGGATCCACAACATCATTGTAATACAATGCACCGCGAACGCTACAGTTCAACATCTTGACATTGAAAATTAGCCACCAAAAGAAATCATGTAAACTACTAATTGGGAGGCCGGCAGTTTTACAGTTTAAGTCAAACTTGTCGTACAGCCTACGACCAAAGTTTGGATCGGGGTTGACAATAATGTTTGGGTATCGGCCGCCTTCTTGAAGATTAAGGTATCCAATTAACAAATCTTTGAAGTATGAGTAATGTAAATCCGGGTCACTAAACCTGTGTATGTTGTTGGCAATAAAGGTTTTTGCCCGTGGACTTAGATTGTACTTCTCAATGAGGCATTGCCAATTGTAATAGATACTCAAACCAAAAACTGTACCAAACAAGCAATCACCATCATCAGCAGTTACTGGTGTATAACCAGTGGCTATTAGATCGCTGTACTTGACCGATGCAGAATCAATAATTTCAAATTTTCCGTAAATGTGGTTTTTCCAAAGTGTTGGATTTTCAACCAGCGCCACTGCACTGGTACAAACACTAATATTTTTTAATTCTTCAGAGGTCAAGTTCTTTATTAATGCAATCATGATTGTGGAACTGTCAATGCCACCTGAATACATGATTGCAAACTTTTCGTTTGTTTCTCTAATTCGTTTTGCAAACTGTTGTGCTTTTAGATCACTCACTTCTGCAAAGTTTAATTTAAAAGTTGGATCGTAATCAACCATTGCGTATTTTGGAATGATTGGTTGAGGCCAGGGGTTGGTCCAGATGCTGTCATTCCTAGTCACATGTCGATATGGGTTTAGTCTCCTGCCCATATCAATTGCAAATCGACCGCCTTCACTTGTTTCCGCATACATGTTGTTCCAAAAGTCAGTGGCATAACCATTGAAATTGATTGAACTGAAGTATAGCTTATCTGTCAATTGTATCATAAAATGTATCCTGAATATCCATCAATGTTAGTACCGGCGGCCAGCACCTTGGCTGGAATCTCAATTTCTAAAATTTTGTAAAAGAAATCTCTCCAATAAGAACCCATATGAGTTGAATTCTCAACCCATATATCTGCAATTGCATCCAATGCCTCTTCAGATGAATTGCTATTATATAACACTTTCTTGATTTCTTTTGTGATACCTGTTTTAAGTTTACCATTGATGCTGTCAGCTGTTGTGATAAATCCTTCCGGGGTTGATTCACCAAAGTAATCCTGCAGATACAAATCCATTGGTTGAGTATTAAAATATATTTCTGCTATTTTTGCAGTATGCCATGCTTGAATTACAAACTGTGCATATTCTTTAAACTTCATAAAATTATCAAAGTTTACAGATGGATCAATGTAGTCAGTTGGCATTGCTAGGGATTGTATAACACTCTTAGGTGGCAATTTTCTAATCATTGGAATTTGCCTATTGAACAACACAGAGTTTCCTGGAGACAATATAGATTTGTCTCGCAATGTATATTCGTGACAGTTGTTATTTTCAAACCAAGCATCATCACCACTTAGTACACAAATAGAAATGCCTGGCATCTTCCCGCTTAGAATCTGTGCTACTTCAAATGCAGTATAAGGATCAAATGAGTCAACTGCAAAGAATCTATCAACCCCTGGACTATAATATGCATTGGCATTGGTTCTTTTTTTAAATCCGTTCATATGAATCCATGCTGTGCCTGAATCAAATGTTTTATTCCACATGTTATCCTACCTTAATCAAATTTGTTTTGTAATGCACAGCCTTTGATGCATACACATCCGCATTGCGACGGTTGTTTTCTACTTCAGCGTCTGTCACTTGTCTTATTACTTTTCCTGGGGTACCAACAACCAACGAATTGTCAGGAATTATTTTTCCGGAGGCAATAACAGTATTGGCGCCAATGATACAGTTCTTTCCAATGATTGCATTGTTTAATATTATTGCTTGCATACCAATCAATGTATTTTCCTTTACTGTTGCACCATGAATCATGGCCATATGTCCAATGCTGACTCCATCTTCTAACACCACCGGATGATTGTCATCAACATGAATTACTGTGCCGTCTTGAACATTGACACAGTTGCCAATGAATACCTTGTCATTGTCTGCTCGTATCACTGCGCCGGGCCAGACTGAGGAATTATTGCCAATTTGGCAGTGACCAATTATGGTTGCTGACTCATGTACATAGGCAGATGAATCAACTGTTGGACCAATTCCGTTTATACTGAACAATGACATGAGATACTTATTTGCAGTAGTTCTAGGGTTGTTACCAATTAATAAATCCACTTGCATCATCAATGTCTTCAATTTTAATAACAATAGATCGAGATGTCATGAAAGTCATGTAATTGTTTAATCGTTTACTGACCAGCTCGTTGCGTATTTTTTTGCTTGGTGAGCCTAGTACTATAAAATCTACATCCTGGTCCTTATGATGCACTTGCATGTCAATGCACCAGCCAGCTGGATTAGTAAATCCAGTTTTGGCAATCTTGATATCATATTTTCCTGCAAATGCATTGGTGTTACGAATCACTAACTTTTGCCATATGCCCCGGCGAGTCCGGGCTTCTGCACTGGCTGTTGCGCTCATTGCGGCTTCTTTGAAAATTGTATATTTAGATAGATGACGATTCAGCAGGTGTAAATCCCATGCGGTACTGGTGTTTAACAGGAGTCCAGTTGGTTCAATATAGGATGTATTCTTCATTCCCAGGCGTTGTGCCGTGGCATTCATTTCTCGAACAAATGAATCATAACCGTATGGATGGTATACAGCAAGCAATTTTGCCGCTAGGTTATCACTGGAGACAAGTGCAAGGTGTAGTAGTTCTCGTCGAGTAATTATCATACCAAGCTTGAGAACACGGCTACTTTCCACTGATTGTGGTACAACTGGCAATCTTTCATCCAAGTCTGCTCGACTTTCTAAGACTACAAATGCAGTCATTAATTTTGTCACACTGGCAATTGGCATGATGTCGTGTATGTTTAGACCATGCACCAGTGTATCTGTTGTTGCATTAAAAACTAAAACTGCACGAGCTGGTTCGCTAGGTGGTGCAGTTGTTTTCTTTTTTGCCTGTGCAGGCATTGCAAACATTACAACAATAAGTGGCCCGGCCAGCAGGAATCGAACCCACATTCTAGAGGTAGAAGCTCTATGTACTATCCATTGTACTATGGCCAGATGATGCAATTTAAACGATCTTACCAAGGACTCGATAAATCAGTTGGTCCAACTCTTGCTGGTAGTCTTTGCCATTTCTACGCTTTAGATACATTGACTCGACTAGCTCTTTAGCGTCGGTATTGCCCTCAATTGGCAAGTTACCTCGAGATTCTAATTCTTCAATTAGATCTTCGGTATCAAAATCACTTAGACTTACATCGACTTCGACTTCAGTATAGACTGTTGGCATATTTGACCTTTAAATTATGGTGCCCCAGGTCGGACTCGAACCGACACGCCTTTCGGCACTGGCTTCTAAGACCAGCGTGGCTACCATTACACCACCGGGGCAAAAAAACTTTACTTACGCTGTCCTTCTTTTGGCTCTCTCTTGACAACTACACCTGCGGCCAACTCTGCTTGAATCATTGCGGCCTTCCAAGCATTACGCTTGGTTGTATCAACAATGCTACATAGCATTCGCTTGGTTGTTTTGCTTAATCGAAATGTTTTACCTGGCTTCATACTGTGCTTTCGTTGTGTTTGGCGGAGCGACTGAGACTCGAACTCAGAACCCGGATTACGCCGAGCGACAGATTAGCAATCTGCTCTAATACCATTATAGGACCGCTCCAATTTACTCTGTAAAATTTATTATAAACTATTTAACCTACTGTTGTCAATGACTTGTTGAATAAATATCGCATGGAATTGTATAAAAACTTCAGCTTATCTTATGGTCCGTTATCTGTATCTGGATTACGCCTGTTGAAATTAATTAGTGCCAAAGGTGTTTACAATAGGTCTACTATTTTTAATTCAAAAGATTCTACAGTTTCCAAGTACATTGACCACAATGTGATCAGCTTCTTGGCAGGAAGGGGCTTGCTGGTTCGTGGTTGCGAGCTTTTTTACTACCCAACTAATTTTACCTCAATGATTCATACCGATGGCGCTGATGCAGATTACATGATGCCAGGAAATATGGCCAAGATCAATTACATTTCCAACTCCAGTGGCGGAGTGCTTAATTGGTACACACCAAAAGTAACAAAGATATCTCGTAAAAATAACTATTCAAACAATTATGCAAGCTTTACGGCAGATCAGGTAAATTTGCTGTACAGCAAACATCTTGTTGGATACAACATTGTACAAACTGGAATTCCACACAATGTAACAACCACGGAAGAAACTCGATACACAGTCTCTTTCACAGTGACTGACGCAACAAATAAACTGATGCCGTATGAATTATTGGCATCTAAGATTTTTATATAACAAACTATAATGGTACCCCGGGAGAGATTCGAACTCTCAACACCCTCCTTTTGAGAGAGGTGCGTCTACCAATTGCGCCACCGGGGTATTGACTTTGGTCCCACCAACAGGAATCGAACCTGTATCCAAGTCTTAGGAGGACCCGATTCTATCCATTGAACTATAGTGGTATGTGTTTGATCAATTACAACAATCGAATACCTAGCATTTGCATTGTTTCTAGCAGGTGCTGGTCAACAATTTTTTCATAGACCACGCTCTTAATCAATTCACTGTTGATAAAATATTGATCTTTACTCACAGCATAATTCATTGGAAACTCTTTGGTCCGCATGAATTTAGCATCAATTATTTCTAACTTTATTTCTTGCCCGTCAATTTGAATTGATTTTTTTGCTAAAAAGTCTTCATACAACAATATGTCTACCGCATCAAATTTGTTGTTTTTGACAAAATTTAAAAATAATACAAAAGGATCAATCCACTTCAACAGTTGATCTTTTTCCAATGACAATGACATTGGTTGTAGTGGAGACATTTTATTTTGTATATTGTGTGCATCCTGTCCACGATTTGTTAGACTCTGTTGTGCACCAGGTATATCATAATAACAAGTCTTAATAAGATGACTCAATAAAGTTTGATAAAAGTCCTGCCTATAATACAGTTTGGCCTGCTGAGCTGACTTGGCAAACTCTATCAGCTCAGCATCAATGTTGAGTTCTTGGCTGAGAAAAAAATGTTTCACAACATAATGAATTTTGCTGTTGGTTAAAAATTTAAGCCAGCTCAACCTCTTTAAACATTCTGCTGTATACCACTGCTGGACTTCTTGAAAATTTTTAAAAATTACAGTTTTGTTTTTTAGCATCATTGGCAACAAGTCAGCAGGGTCCTGATTGGATTCAATTTGCCAATACAACCACTGACGATTCCATACTGCATCAACTAACTCACAGACTTGAATAGGTTTACCATATAACTCAAGGTTGTAAAGTATATCGCCGGCTTGCCCAAATGTATCTGTGCAATGTATTGTAAAAAATTCAAAAAGGTATATGCTTTGGTTTTTATACTTGTGCTGATTATGCCAATGCAACATTGCGGTATAGTGACTGCTTCCACTGCGTGGATGCGAAAATAAAATAACTGACATGATTTACCTATTAGGTGTAATTGGCGGGCCATGAGAGACTCGAACTCCCACTAACGGTTTTGGAGACCGCAGTACTGCCATTATACTAATGACCCTTAAAACTGTTTGCTGAAAATTGGAATCATTATTGCCGGTATCTTTGTACAACCTTGCTCACCAGGCACAGAGCAAGTCTTGGGCATTGAACCGCATGCGGCAACTGTTGCAAGTACGCAGATTGACAATAATTTTTTCATAATATCCTGGTAGCCTCACCCTGACTCGAACAGGGGACCCTTGCCTTATCAAGACAATGCTCTAACCAACTGAGCTATGAGGCTATAAACTTACTTATAAATTTGGCACGGGAACTAGGACTCGAACCTAGAACGACACAGTCAAAGTGTGTTGTGTTACCATTACACCATTCCCGAACAGAAACTTGGTACCAAGAGTTGGACTCGAACCAACCACACCCTGTGCTTCAAACAGGTGCTCTACCAGATGAGCTATCTTGGCAATAAAGATCGTTTAGGGGTGACCTATGGGATTTGAACCCATCCTATCGGAATCACAATCCGAGGTGCTGACCGCTAACACTAAGGTCACACCTAAATGATCTTAAATACTGTATGAGTGTTAAATCTAAATTGTTGCCCAGCGCCACCTGGTGTTTACCTGCAGACTTTAAACCAGATGCTCTTCTGGCCAAAGCCAAGTTGCAGTTTCAACCGTTGGAATTAAAGCCTGGCCCAGATGGTGCCAACAAGAAGACCAAGGTCAAACCCAGTGACGCCCAGTAGGATTATGATTGCAGTATACCAACCTGTGTGTTCTACATAATACATGGGTGGATGAGTTACCGGCGCTGACGTAACTCTAGCCGGCTGAGATTTGTATACTGCTTGCCACTGTTCTTCAAAGGCATTTGCACCGCGATCATTGGCATCACTGACCGTGGCTATTTCAGCATCAAGTGCCAGCCGAACCTCTTCATCTGATTTGAATTGACTTGATTCAACTGGACGACAGACTACTTCATCTGTTTCAATATAAAGTCCGGTGCTGTCTTGCTGAATTTTCATTACAACTATTTATTGGTGCGGGCAGAGGGATTCGAACCCACGACCAATAGATTAAAAGTCTACTGCTCTACCAACTGAGCTATACCCGCTTTTTTGTGAGCTTGTCGTTCTGCTTTCCAGAACACACGCTTCCATTCTTTAAGGTGTTTCCACCACTGTGGTGAACGAGTCATCGTTCCTTTCTTGACACTGGCCATAACAGGCTCTCCTATAAAATTGGTGGTAATGGCTAGAGTCGAACTAGCACTGGACTGCGTATGAAGCAGGCGCACTACCATTATGCTACATTACCTTGGAGTACAGAGTCGGATTTGAACCGACGGCTTTACTGGTTTGCAATCAGTTCCCTTGGGCCTCTCGGGCATCTGTACATGTTGAATTTGTTAAAGTAGTGCTACCACATTATAAGCACCATTCACCCGAATTAACAAGCTCGAGCGGGATTCGGTAAGTCACTTGGGATACAGGACAAAGGTGCTCCACTGCGTTTACGGGACTTGAACCCGTCCTTCTTTAACATTAGTCGGCCCTTCGAAGAAGCCTTCTAGCGAGTCTTTCTCTTGCTGACACTCTAACAAAACTTGGCGCCCTGTGATGGAATCGAACCACCATCCTGAGTTTCGAAGACTCTAATTCTATCCGTTGAACTAACAGGGCATAAACTGGTGGGCCAGCTTGGAATTGAACCAAGACTCGACCGATTATGAGTCGGTTGCTTTACCATTAAGCTACTGGCCCATTGACATGGCGGAAGCGGTGAGATTCGAACTCACGGGAGGTTTAACCCTCCGCTAGTTTTCAAGACTAGTGCCATAAACCGGACTCGGCCACACTTCCTAAATTGGTGGAGAATACTGGGATCGAACCAGTCGTGCCCGAAGGCGGCGGATTTACAGTCCACTGCATCACCATTGATGCTTCTTCTCCGTTAAACACACTGTCTGCGACATTACAGTCCTGGCCAGCTCAATGTGTATATTAAAGCACATACCAGTCCCGGGGATTTGAACCCCTTTCTCTAGTAGTTTACCACGACGTTTGCAGTCAGGCAAGTATATGCTTTAATATACTAGATTTTTCACACCACACAAGGTGCTTCATCCCTAGTACCGCCCGTTTGTGCTTGTTTATAGTGTAGCACAGGACCTCGTTTCCTGTCAACCACTTGGCGATCAACGATGTCTCTGAGTCAACATCTCTCGCTTGTTTAACTGATGCATGTGTTGCGCTCTCTTCATCTTGTCACGGAGCAATTTTTGTAACTGCTCTTTGCTCAATGTATGAGTGCGTGTCCACTCTGCTTCTTTGATCTTTTTATCTAATGTCATTGTTCCTTATCACAAAAAGAAAAAACCCCGGAGTGTTAGTCCAGGGTTCAAGTAAACGGTCTGATTACTTTATCCTGGATGAGCTCCTAGAATATGGCGAACATGATAGCTCATACTAAAGGAGTCACAGAAGCTCATGCTCTGTTTTGAGCACCACTGCGATAGTCTTGATATGAATGTGTTCGTCATAGTAATCATTGTACACTTACTTAGCCTTGTTGTCAACCTCTTGTTGCGTTAAGGCTAAAATTATTAATTTTTTGATAGTTCGTCTAGTCTTTGTTTTGATTCAATTTGGCCCAGCTTCATTTCATACATCATGATCAATGCATACACCACGCCAAGTGCAACCATGGCAATACCCAAGTATACGCCATAGCCAGTTTGTATGATGGTACTGAATGTCAGACCCATTACAATAAAAATTACAACCATCTTGACAGTTTCAAATACAGCTCGTTGTTTGTTGGTCATATAAATCCTTCTAAAAGACTATTATAGCACAAAAAATCAGTTTGTCAACCGGTGTTGTATTTTTACAACATTATGTGAGTTCGGCATTGATATCACTGGCATTCATGGCTCCGGATGATTGTAGTGCCATTTGTTATTTCATCCAATCGGGTAAACTCGGAGTCACTAGGCCTTCGGAGCCTGGTTGATAGGTACCACCATCAGGTGGTATCATGGGTATCATGTTGGGATCCATTATATCACCTGATCCGTCATTGTTTCTAAGAGCATGTATACAGTAGGCCACTGTGTTGTTCTCCAGTGCTTCTAATCTATGATTTTTGTCTTTTTTAATGAAAATCATATGTGGTGCAGTAAACACATTATCAGCACCATCTACAGTGACTCTAAGACTACCAGCGGCCAACAATGTGAAATGATCATACAAGTGAGTATGACCCAGTTCAACATCGCCTGCATTGACAAAGTGCATTTGTCTGCTGTAGAGATTGGACACACATCCAATTGTGATAGCTGGTGCGCTCATGTCAATAACCCCACCAGATGAATACAGCGCCGCCCGATCCAGCAACACCAGTGGCTTTACCAGTGGTACCGCAATATTCGTTGTCCATACCACCACCACCACCACCACCTCCATAGGTGCTTCCTGCTTGAGCAATGTAGTTTCCTGCGGCAGGCGAACCGCCTTTACAGCTATTTTGTGGCGTGAAATAATAGTAACCCTTGTCCAGCTGGATTTGTGGGCCAACATTTCCTCGTCCGCCACGACCTGCAGAACCTGTGCCGTATGGTGTAGCCACGCCACTGGTGGTATCGATGGTGTAGCCACGGCCGCCATCGCCGCCGCCCATGTAGGTGGTACCTGCATAAGAAGTGCCATTGCCGGCCACGCTGGCAAACGGATTTGTGTAGCCTGAACCACCTCCGCCACCTGAACCACCTGCGCCTCCGGCCGCTAAAATTGTGCTGGCCGCTGTATTGATAACGCTTTGGTTAAAGTGAGCACTATAGTTGTCAAGAATAGGTGACGACGACGGCTGTTGAGAAAGTGCGCCACCTCCTCCGCCACCTGCACCGGTCAAAATAGTGGCACCGTTTTTGACAGTGGTAGTACCGCCTGTGCCACCTGCGGCACCGCCGCCATATTGTCCATCACGCTGTCCGCCAGCTGAACCTGCGGCACCAACTGTGATTGTCAAAACTGTACCAGGTGTCACGGTCACTGTTTTTAATGTGATTTCTCCGGAGCCACCTCCTCCGCCACCCACATACAGATAAACAGCACAACGATTTGTTCCACCGCCACCGCCACCACCACCACCAATGCTTAATATTTTGAGTGTTCCGCCAGATGAGCTGGGTACTGTAAATGTGGTTGATGTTGTGAATAGACCGCCATTGCCCGGTGTCAGATTGGCCTTGCCATAAAAGTTGCTGAATGCAATAGCACCTGACGCAACGCCAGCTAGGCCTCTAGGTACTGCTCCACCAATGCCAATTTGTGCGGTTGAAGCGAGCCCGAGTTCGGCATTGATTTCACTGGCAGGCAGTGCGCCTGACGATCTGATTGTCATTGAAATAACCCATGTTAACTTAAATTCAACTCTAAGTTGTATGGACTATTTATTTTGGACCGCAGTTATTTTGTCTTTTGGCCCAGTTCTTGGTACCCTGACCAGCTGGGGTGTATGGCATCTGTTTGTAGTTTTTTAGTGCCAATAACAGTGTCATTAAAGTTTCGAGCAATAAGTTCAACTACTTCATTCACTGCGGGTTTGCAGAATTTGTCATTGCAAGGCGGCAAGATCCAAAACACATGATCAGCATCCACACGCATACGCATGTCCATCAATTCCCGAAAGGTATTGACACCGGCGTGATCGTTTGTACCCAAGCTAATAATAACATTGCGGGCAGTTAGATCTCGACTCCGATACATACGATTCCATTGTGCTGTGTTGATTCCACCTTTGCCTATCAGCGCACATTCCTGTCGGAATTGCTGTGTGCCTACTGCAATACTGTCACCTAAGATCAAACATTCTAACATAATTTCTCCAAAAGAAAAGCGATTACTGCTATTATACAGCAATCGCCACAGATTGTCAATGGGTCAACAGTAGCCCAGGCGTTCTAGTCTGGCAACCAATTCAGTCCAGGCAATTTGTTGTTTAACTTCTGCTGTGATTTGAATCCTGCTGACAGCACAGTTGGGGCTTTGTGCTCTGTGTGCAATTTCAGTCCTGTTCCAACATGCTCCTGGATCTAGCACCGTAAACGCTGGGGTGGTACCCCAGTCATCTATTAGAGATTTAAAGCTGTAGGCTGGTTTTTCTACGCCATTTCTAAGTTCAGTGAACACACGCTCGCCAATTCGATCGCTGTCAATTCCGTCATTCCACCAATCCAGTGTGACTGGACTTAATCCTTGTATGGGAATATTAAAACGGGCTACCATTGCTACACCGCGTTCAAGTGCATCTATATGAGCACTCTTGGGGCATTGACCAGGATGTGAAATAAAACCGGCAAATCTTTTAAATTCCAATTTTAATTCATCAAAGTGCGCCAGTACTGCATCACGCTGAGGCCATGGTCTAAATAACTCTTGCGGCACGTCAACTCTGTCAAATGCACCTTTGATCAATTTCAATGCTGGCTCCAACTCGGGTGCAATATTCTCCAATGCCCATTTCTGTTCGGCCTCTGTTGGATTGAACTTGGGCATTGGAATATGGTAGTTTTTATATGTCATGGTGGTCTGTTTTGTCCGCTTTCTCCAATTAGCCATGTGTTGGTTGCTAATTTGATTGGTCCAAGATTATAAATGTGTGCCACTGGCTTTAAACCGTCTGGAATTCCGCGTCCATTTGATTTTAAAAATGGTTTTAAATTGTTCTTAACATAGTCAATACCAGCATGCCAATTTCGCCAAGCTGACGTGTCTTTGTAATGATCAATGAACCAACGATCAAACTCACTGTACCAATCACTCACTGCTTTGTCTGCCTGAAACCACTCTTCTTGCCAGGTTGTGTACAGCAGATTTCTTAACACACGCTCGTGCATCAGGCGTGTCAACGCTGGAGTAACTCTGTGTTCTAGCCAAAATTCTTGTTGAGCAGGGAACGCCTCTAGATATTTCTTGATAACATGTCCTTGCTTGATCAACATACGCACACTTTCTGGAGCCCAATAAAAATATTCCACTGTGCAGTTTTCATATTCTTTGATATGCTCTGCCACTGTGTTGATATTGGCACTACGATCGTTGAACCGCATTAATAAATTGTTTTCTCGAATTATAACTCTGGGCTTTTCAACTCCTGTAATTAAACAAGTACTCTTGCCGCGGTCAAAATCACGCTTGACTTCATCAAAACTCAGATAGTTAAATCGTGTAATACCAATTGGATTAAGACCTTCCTTTTGATTCAATACCCAACTTTCATCTGTGTTGGCCAGGCTTTCAAATAATGTGTCACTTAGATCAAAGATACGAATCTTGGTTCGAGGCATTTCATTTTCGATTGTGCGTAAGCGCGGCAACAAATGCAATTGATGTTCGCTTTCTGGACCATTGTAAGAATTTTTACTGTTTGCATCTACTGTAATAAACTTTTCGCTGGCCTTTGTCATTGTATTAACTACAATTTCATCAATGTGCAGGCCTTGTCTACGAAAGCTTTCGTAGATGTTGTTGCTGTCTGCGCCGCCCGAGTAGCTTAATATAACATAGTCATACTTTTCACGAAGCTGTCTTGCACGGGAATCATACAACTGATCTAATGTTTCACTAGGTTCCACTGCCCAATTGTGTGAGTTAAAAACTGCGTTGTTGAACATCCAGCGTACTGGCTGGTTGACTTTTGTTCCATATATACATGCTTCAATTTTAGAATGAAAATCAATATCATTACATACATAATAACCTAGATTTTTATTAAATGTTTTTTGCATTTTGTATATATGTTTGCGTATGCTTTATTGTGCGATTTGATCCATAATCGCACATCAACTCCAAGTGCCGGTCTAGGTCGATGAAAATTACTCGTGCCAGATAGTCGTGTATTACTTTGGGAGTTGCTACATAATCTATTTCTTTTTGCACAGCAAATTTTGGAAAATATTCTAGCTCATTGCCCCAATACTTGCCAAATTGAATAGGCTTGATATACAGGCCCCAGCCCCAGATGATCCACAATGGTGCTTTTCCAGTTTTTGGATCTACCATGCCGTTTTCTTTAATATATGGAAATGCATGCCTATAGGCCACTGCAATGTCGTCAATCAGCATGCTGATGGCAAATTCCTGATGCAAACTTCGTCTATCTAAATACACAGTGGGGTTTTGTCGATTTGCATGGAACCAAGCTGATGTTGTGTCAATGGCATTGTAACTTTCCATCATGCGCCAAGTACCCTCATCGGCGGCTGACAATTTTAAATTGTTGTTGTTTACAAATAGGTCTGGGTTTTCTGGACCTTCTAGCACATGACAAGCTTGATCAAGTTGGTCTAGAAATTTTGCTTTGATATGATGTTGTGGTGGTATCCTTGTTGCAGTCGACAACGCTTCTATTTCATCTTTTATAGCCATTGGATCAATGTCAATGATATTGCATTTAAAGTTGTATTTTTTCTCTAAGATTTTAATATTTTGAAATTCAGAATCATTAAAGCCAGGATGATACATAAACGCACATTCATGTGGCAAGCCTTGTTGTATAAAGCTATGCAGTACAACTTGGCTGTCTAAACCACTGCTTAGACTGATTATTGTTTTCCTTTCGTTGGCAATGCGCTGACAGGCCAAATCCAATTCTTGCCGCATGTTTCCAATGGGTCTGGGCAGGCTGGTATATTCAATCCAATATTTGTCGTTTTCGTCTAGGCCGTATTTCATAACGATACTTACCAGTCACCATTGTCGACAACTAGCCTGAATGACAGCATGATGACCTGTATTACAATTTCTCGGCGACTGGGGCTTGGCCATTCGGCCTGGGTTGAATCAATGCAGTAAGAAATGCGCCAATGGAATGGGTTGAAAATTACAGTTATCCATAGGCCGCTATAGCGTAACCAATCCATTAAATATCTCCGTCATGATTGGGCAGTATAAAGCCCCATTCGTTAACAGTACCGTTTACATCGTAGGACTTTTCCTGCTCATCGTAGGTCCATCCAAGCACCCGCATCATTTTATGCTTGACCAACAGGTTTGGAATACGAAAACGCTCGCAATCTGCAAAGCCCATCATAACACCAACTTCTGCCACAGCACCTGAACGGCAAACACCGGCATGACAGTGAACCACAACATTCATGCGATTTTCAAAGGCATGTTGCAACAAGCGCACAAGCTCTGCGGCCTGTGCATCTGTAATGGCAAACTCGCTCATGTCAATGGTTCTACCATCACCTGTGTTGGTCATGCCATCTTCTTCAATGTCCAAAAATGTAAATTTGTGTACTTCTTTGAAGTGATGTTTGGGAGTAGGAAACGCCATGTCATGATCCGAAATTTGGATCAGCATACTGTTGTCACCGCAATCATGATGACGTCCGGTGGCTACATTTTCTAAAGGTATGTTTTCAATCCAAGGCATGTGTATATTATATGTGATTTGCGCTTAAAGAGCAAGCATTTTTCCTACATACGCATTGATCCATAATTTTTGTTGCAGGCGTAGATCAAGGTCAGCTACAATTTTTTTAGAATTTTCTTTGGTCAAATTTTCTTCGGTCACACCAGGATATTGCATAAACTGCAAAAGTGTCCAACTGCCATGTGGCGCATTTGATTTGTTGGTCACCGGTCGTAATACTTCTTGCACATATTTGTCAGCATCTCGCAGAGTCCAATAATCAGTCTTCCAATAATACCCCTTGGTCTTTCTTCGATTATCAGCTATAAATTCAACAAATTCATATCCATATTTGGTTGCATTTTTTTCAAATTCGCTGGCGTGTCGACCGGGCACAGCCCCTAGATTACTAAGACCCAATGACGACCAGGTTATGTTATAAAGATCGTTGTCAACAAACCAGTGTGCTGTGTCCAGCAAAGATTCTCTTGTGTCGCCGGTTAATCCAACAATGAAACTGAGCGTCTGCGCTACTTTTTTATTCCAGATATCATGGTACAATTTTGGTATATATTCTCTTGCACTTTTGCCACTCCAACCTTTGCCAATGATGCCTGAAGCCTGTTCGCCCAGGCTTTCTATTCCATGAAAACCAGCCAGCAACCCAGATTCTTGTAGCATGTAAGGTACATCTGGAAATTTATCCAACAAGTCTGCTCGCAAATATGAAGTATACTTGATTTTAAAAGGTAAGCTTGCTACCATATCATACCAGGCTTTCATTTTATATTCAGTGTCATTGAATGTATCGCAAATGATATAATAGTTTGTTATTCCCCACTTTTCATAATTGTGCATTAGCTCATCTTTTAGTAATTCAAAATCTCTTAGATAATCCAGCTTGCCTCTGCCCAACAACAAATGATTGCAGAATTTGCATTTAAAAATACAACCGCGGCTGACTTCCAATGGCAATGTCTCATTGGGCATAATTACATCATCGTCGACAAATCTGAATGCACTTGTTTCAATGTTAAATCGTTCTATCTTGGGCTTTTTAAAACACAATACTCCTTTGCCATTCCATAATTCATGAGTAAATGGTGGCATTAGTGTGATATTAGATTCTTTTATTGAGCGTATGTAATCTACAAATGTATCTTCAGAGTACTCTTCAAATATTGCATCAATCTCTTTAGTAAACGAAGGGTGTACTTCTACTTTAAATCTTTGCGTGTAAGGTCCTCCCAACACAATTTTTGCCCTGGGAAATTTTTGAGCAAGTTTTTCAATTGCAGTTTGCAGGCCCGGCGGAAAAACTGGTGTATCAAACTGTTGGTATATAAATGTGGTGCTGATACCAATGCAAAGTGTATCATCTGTTACAAACTTATCCAGCAGTTGTGTTAAAGTGTTATCATCTAACCATCTGACGTGATCAATTACCACTGTAGAAATGCCAATTTTTCTCAGTGCATGTGCCAGCTTGTAAGGACCCAGTGTTCTGTAAACTGTAAATTCATTAATTCTTGGACCAGAATTTAATAGTACAACATTCATTTAGATTCTCGATTTAGTAATTCTTTTTCTGCATAATCTCTGGCCCAGGAAGAATCATATTTGTAATGTTCACCCAGGTCAATGATAGAATCTTTGTCTAATAGATCCCATAATTCAGGACCTGGAATACCAGCAACACGGACTTGTCGTCGGCGACTGGTTACTATTCCTACTCCGTGCATGAAGTAATCACTTGAAAGATACAGTGGATCATTGGCTTTAAAACAATTGACTGCATCTGCGCCGTCCAGCGACCAATATAAAGGAGATCCACCATCTGACAAATTCAACGCAAGTACTACGAACCCTTCTTTGTAAAGTCTGTTGGTTGTTGCACTAGACAATGGATTATACAAGCCTTTCATATCTCTATGTATGATTGAAAACCCGCCAGGCTCTAAACTCACACAATGAATGCTGTTAATTTTTTTAAATGGTAAATTATTTTGTATCCATTTCCATATTTGCATGTGTTCAAAAGGTTGTTTAATTGAAAAATCAAGATCCAATGTTTCATTTCTAAAACTGGGTCCACCTCTAAAAGAAAATTTCTTAAGAATTTCTTTCTTAGACTCAGGAACCTGAGTCAGATCAGCTTGCATTAATTGCACCATTAACCAACCTGGATGTTCTCGCACAATGTATTTCATTGCGTTGGCATTTCCTTCTTGCATGTAGATATCACCTTTATTGTATAATTCTGGTGGTATCATTCCCCATACCTTATTCAATGGTGCAGTAGAACCAACCGCATTCAAATTGTTTGAAATTGGGTGACCGTGTGGTAATATAATCTCATCATATTCTTTGATAAAAAGTTCACGATCATACGCCAGGTTTACCTTTGCATAGGCAATGTTTGAAAATTTATTTGCTGTCATTTTTTGGTAAGAACTCAATGCCAAATCCGCCGTTGTACTGGTAGTCGTCTGGAAGTGTAATCATGCCCGTTGATTCAAACATGTTCCATAACTCTGGTTTTGGCTTGCCCATGATTCTAATTTGGCGGCGTCGACTAGTCATTAATGGAACTGCATGTAAAAAATAATCGTTTGTCAAATAAACTTGATCATCTGATTTTTGCGGATCTAATACACCTGGCCCGTCCAGGCACCACCATAGTGGACCACCTCCGCTACTGATATTTAAATTGATAATTACATAACCATTTTTATAGATGCGATTGTCCGATCCACTGCTGTTGTTGATACCAGCATATAGACCTTTTACATCTCGATGTATTGTTGCCAGCCCGCCTGCTTCAATGCTAACACAATGTAAACTTCTAATTTCCTGTAACGGAATATTTTCAATGATCCATTTGTATATTTGCAAATCAGCAAAATAAGGTTTGATTGAAAATTTATACTTTGGATCCAGTGTTTCGTTTCGAACACTAGGTCCCCCTTGCTTGGAAAATCGCAACAGTAATGGGTCAGTTATTTCTGTGATATCTAATCCCATTAACTGCACCATTTTCCACTGTGGGCGTTGTTGTTTTATATATTCTAATGTAGTAGCAGGTCCTGGTTGTCGCCACACATCTGCTTTGGTATATTCATCTGGAGGAACCATGCCCCAATACTCATTGAGTGCAACAGATGTGTTTAAAGTTTCAAGACTATTGCAAATGGAAATTCCATGTGGCAATATGTGCCGATCGTATTCGGTGGCAAATAATTCAGCATCAAAGTTCAAATTGACTTTGGCATAGGCTAGATTAGTAAAGTCTGGGTTCATACCAATATTTATGCTAAAAGTCTGGAGCGGAATGTCAGAATCGAACTGACGACAACAGATTGGAAATCTGTAGTTTTACCATTAAACTAATCCCGCACTTTATAGAGGCCGTCTGTGACGCTTGAATTCGCGGTAGCCCTACTCTTCATGGCCGGTCCTTCTACTGACTAGTATTGAGAAGTATTTCGGTGTTCCATTGTAGCTACTCAAACGGCTTTTATAAAGTGTCTGGCTACTCTCACCACAAGAGCCCCAGACTGGGTGGTTACCCCGTCCAACTATTTTTCTATTTAGACAGTACAGTTCCTGCCTTTGTGATTTCTCAAGTCGCCGTAAATGGGCCTTGCGGTAGATCCAATGCACCGTAGCGTCTATGGGTTTGCTAATATCCCCCTCTTGTATAACGGGCAGAGGTGCCCGGGGTACTTGGTCGGAGTACAAGGATTCGAACCTTGGACCCCCTGGTCCCAAACCAGGTGCGCTACCAGACTGCGCTACACTCCGAATTGTTTCTTCTTAATTTTCATTCCAACCCAGGTGCCGCAAAACGCACCTGCCACGGCTGGAATCATTAACCAATGATTGGTTGTGTAATTTATAACTGCCACACTTCCTAGAATATAACAGGCTATTGACCAAAAACTTGCACCTAACACATTGTCATTGGCCACACACCGCAAGTAGTAGGTGTAAACAATGTCAAGTAAAAAGATCGCAAAAAAGGTTACTAGGTATTCCCACATGGGTGATTAAAAATGGTGCCCCCGCCATGAATCGAACACGGGACCCCCGCATTACAAGTGCGGTGCTCTACCAGCTGAGCTACAAGGGCGTTGAAATTTACTTATGTTGTTTGGTACATCCTGACGGGCTCGAACCGCCGACAGCCTCGGTGTAAGCGAGGAACTCTACCAACTGAGTTAAGGATGCAAATATTCGTAGTTTGTTGACTCTTCGTTTTCTCTAAAAATAATAGCACCGTTCTTGGTATGAAAACGCTTGGCCATTTCTGTTTTAGGACTTAGTGTAACAAACTTTGTTATACTTGGTTTATTTTTTTTGATGTAGTCAACTGCATCAAAAATCAACTGACGGCCTGCTCCGGGCTTGTAACTCCAAATTGTATAAAAAACTGCTGTGTCTGGTTCTACATCTGAAATAAACAAATCCAGTTCAGACTTGGGAATACTGTTTTGATAACTTACGCAGGTGATTGCACGAACTGAGTCGTCTTCATTTTTGAGTACAAAAATTTCTTTGTTGTTGCCAATCCTATCATTTGCAGGAATATGTGGGCGTACTGGGTCTTGACTGATCAAGTCCAGTATATTTTCCCCCAGTGTTTGAATCAAGTGCAACATAATCTTACTTAGCCGCAGGATTGTTGTCTGTTGGTTTTTTGTCCAAAGAATCAACAATTTCTTTTTTATCGTTGTTGTCTTTCTTACCAAAAATTGTGTCCCAATTGTCTGAGTAAGTTTTTGAATCAACGCTGTAGGGTCTTGGGCTATCGCCCTTACCAGCTTCGTGCATACGACTTTCCTTTATAATAATGGTGGAGGTGACAAGGATCGAACTTGCTACATCCTGCTTGCAAAGCAGGCGCTCTCCCAAATGAGCTACACCCCCGAAAAACATATTGAAACACACTTCATGAACATGAGCTCACTTGTCACCTTGCGGTTAGAGTGTGTTTTAATATGCTCTGCGAACCCCGGTGGTAATTGTACCGTATCAAGCGCCAGGAACCCCCAACACCATCACACACGGCTTCCACCCACTTCCCGACAGGTTCCGTTATCGCATTGCCAGCGGCCTTTCGGTTCAAAGACTACCACCCGTAGTTGTCACACTACTTCTCATCGTGTGGGTCACACTATCCGAAGACACTCGGAACGTCTGGTTGCGGGGGAAGGATTCGAACCTCCGTCTTCTAGGTTATGAGCCTAGCAGTCTGACCACTGACGTACCCCGCGATATACTTAACGAACTTTTCGTATTCCTTCATACCCCAACTTACCATCTTGGACTTCAAGTAATGCAGTTACTGGTGTATGGAGATGTTCTGTGCGAACACTTTCTCTATTGTTTTGACTAATTTCCCTGGCTCTTGCCGCGGCAATTAAAACCAAGTTGAATCGATTGCCTCCAACATTTTGTACACATTGATCTGTATCAATGTCAACTCCTCGACTGATGTATGTCATAATTGCCTTTGTAAAATGAAAGAAACTGATGTTTTCTTGGCTCCACCTCCTGGGCTCGAACCAGGGACCAAATGATTAACAGTCATCTACTCTACCAACTGAGCTAAGGCGGAAAAAATTGGCGGTCTGTGGGGGAATCGAACCCCCGTAAGTGGATAGACAATCCACAGTAATAACCTCTATACGAACAGACCAAATTTGTTTAGGCTAACACTTTGTTCAGTAAAATTGACATTGCTTGTTGTACAAATTCAAGATCAATATGCAACTTGTGCGCGATCTCAAAAGGATCTCTTGTACGATCCAACATCTCTCTTACTTGGGCTAATATATCATTTGACATGCTGTTCTCCTGGAGTGCATATACTAATAACGCCTTAGCCTCCAATTAGGTTGACAACCCAATTGCCTTAATTTTGGTGCGAGTACCCGGAGTCGAACCGGGACACCTTGCGGCGAGAGATTTTAAGTCTCTTGTGTCTACCAGATTTCACCATACTCGCAATACCATATGTAAGAATACTAAAGGAACCATTGTGCATCTATGTCTACCATATACGAACGTCTCGTATAGGCCTGCACGGTCATTACTCCTAGATTGTCCACCGCAAATCCAGCTTGCGCCTGTTTCATGCTCCTGGACTTGACCAGCACCCGTCGGCACTGCCATCATCCCAGTCGCCTAGTGGTCTAGGTAACCTTAGTATTCTTGCATATGGTACTCGATAGCGGAATCGAACCGCTCTTGCCTGGATGAAAACCAGATGTCCTAACCGATAGACGAATCGAGCACAAATGCCACCAAATTTTTAAAGAACAATCACTACAACTTTCGCTGTAGTGTTTGGTTATTATATACGGACAATGCCGTAATGTCAACCGTTTTCTAACTTTCTTTTGTTGTATTTCTACAACACTTTTCAAACTGTTTCTGCTGTATTGCTACAGTATTCAACTAGTATATGCTATCTACTCATTCCTGTCAACAACTATCTGCCTTTATTTTTGTTGTATTTCTACAACAAGCCTGGAGCGGGCGATCGGGTTCGAACCGACGACATTTACCTTGGCAAGGTAATGCTCTACCAACTGAGCTACGCCCGCACAATAAAAAAGCCCCGGAGTTTTTATTTCCAGGGCCTGTAATCTCACTATGCGTAGAGTTACGGCCTCGGAGTATCCTCTGTGGCTGGTCCTGTATTACCTGGTAACAATTTTACATTTAACATAGTATTATTATATATCCTTTTAACTTAGAAGTCTACCTCTTATGGCAAAATTTCTTTGAATTTTTTTCTGCACTCTTCAAAGGTGCCTGCTACTCCCCAACTGGCAATGATCCTAATATCAGTGGAGTCAAATCGTTTTACATCGTGAGCCACATCATTGCGAATCAGTGCAGGACGCTTCAATGAAAATCTATAAACCTCTTTCATCTCTCCCGTGATTCGGTAGTGCCGTTCGTCAGGCTTGTAGACTTTTTCAATCTCGCCGTCAACTGGCTCATAGTAAATTGTAGCAGATGTATCATCACATCCACTGATTGGTATGTTGAATGCCGCCAGTCGATGTCCGTCGATGTGCAAGGGGATATACCCTGTTGGAGGGGTATGATATATGTTCAACCAACCACCCAAGAATACAAACCTTTCTTGCAGTGATTTTAGATAGTCGTCGGTACTGACGTCAATTCTCACATACCCTTTAAGGACAAACTCTGCCTCAAGCTTGTCCATAACTAGTTTTTTAATGTAAGGAAGATCTAAAAAGTCAGGTGTTTCGTATACATAGAAGTCGTCAATCATACACATACTTATTGGAGAAAAAGTGGACTATTCCTGGAAAAATCTAAACAACATCTATCAACATGTCCTAAAGCTTGGAATGTTAAGTCCACCGGAGGATGTCATAGCATGTTGGCTGTTATTTGGTAGTTTACCCAAAATTGATAAGTTCCTAGAACTTGGATCTTACATCGGCGGTGGACTTGCAATATTTAATGAAGCATTGTGCGAAACCGGTCATAATAGTGTAAAATTTACCGGTGTTGATCATTTGAACTTTATCGGGGCAAAGGAAACAAACTCTAGTGGTGCTTGGTATACAGATCACTTTAATCGTTGTTTAAGCCAAGAAGAAATAGAAGTGTTAGCAACATTATCTACTGCCAAAGATATGCAATCCTGGATTGCCACAAGATCTGAACAATTGACTGGCAGGACAATGTCCTTGACTTGCTACCTGAGCGAAGCAGAAGCTGATGAACAGTATGATATTATACATCATGACTACGGGGACGGTGTTGCTGAAAATCTCAACACCATTAGAAAGTCGTTACCCAAGCTAAAAGATCGTGGTATCTACATTGTAGACGACTGGTGCACAGGTGCACCGCTACGCACTTGGGCCACTGTGATTGCCCATCAAGAAAAATTGCTGTATCCAATCATGTGGGGCAAAAACAAAGTGTTCTTTGCAAAATCAGCAGAGGTAGCACAAACAACTATAAAACTAATCACTGCCAATCCCAATTACAATGGCCAGCTGTTTAAATTCATGTCTGGCTCCGACTACTTTGGATCTGGCTATGCTACGATTCGTATGCACTGGCAGGCAATGCAATGGAGTTAAAATGCTGTTGTACTTGTTGCCAAGTGTGTTCAACTGAACGAGTTTGACGGTTAACAATCTGGCAGGTGATTGTGATTCTAAAGCCTGGCCCTTGAAATACATTGTGTGGTAGTGCTGTCATTAATAAAGCACTAGGTACTGCTGTACTTGTACCAAATACAGGCTTGGGGACTTCATCCCAAGTTCTTTTTCCTGCTTGTAAATCATCAACCCAAGGAAAGCGATAATCAAGGATTGGGCTACCACCCAGGTAACTGGGTCGCCATGCTTCATATCCTGTTCCATCATCTTGCCACCAATTGATAACACCCGGTGTTTCTGCAAGTTCATAAAAACTCAGTCTGGTATTGAGACGCATGGCGTCAACATGTATGTTGACATCTTGCGTGGACTCTTTCAATGCAAATGCACCATACGAACCGGCCGCCAATTGCAGTGGCGCCAAAAAGTTATCTACCAATTCCTTTAATTCAATCAAGGCTGTAGAATCAGGCAGTGGATATAAACCCAACTGCCTTTTCTTTGATTGTTGTTCCTTTAAATCATCTACAAAGAATTCTTGTAGGAAGGTTTTTGCGGTCTGCGGTAACTTCAACGATAAAGGGCAAAAATAGTCCGGATGCGCTTGTACTTTCATCCTTTACTTATTTTGCTCGTTGACCAATTTACAGATTACTTCAAACTCCTGGTAGGCGGCTTGTACCATTGGATGTTCCATGAGAGTGCCAGCTTCTTGAACCATTGCATTGACTGCTGACTCGGCCGCTTCTCTTGCACTACCTCTAGTCAACATAGCATCGTTGCCGAGCTCTTTCTTCAGCTTCATCCATGCTCGGTGAGCCGCTGGGGTAATTGGTGCAGTCATTGGCCGTAGTTCGTTGGCCTTCATTAACACTTCACTAATCTTTTCCTCGGCGACCCGGCCAGCGGCAATCATTGGTGCATACTTTGGATCAATATTGAACCTACGCAGACTCCCGCCTGCATAGCTTTGTACCAGGTGCGTGCCTTTGGGAAATGCATCACAGAACTCACTATTGTATGTGCTGTGAGGGATATACTTGCGGCCTTGCTTGATGTAAAAGATTGTTTCTTTTGTCATTTTATTTCTCTATCCGTAATTTACGGCAACCTTCTTTGACTTCTATAGGATAGTCGGGACTAATTTCTGAAATGCTACAGTTGTATACCTGTTGCCTTGGCCAAGGAATAGTAAACAAAAGATACACACAAACACACATGGCAGTTATTGCGCCACACAACTCCCAATTAATTGTCGACAGTTTCATCTTCTTCATTGTCAAAAAAGATTCCCCGAGCTTCTGCATGAGTTTGGCACAAGGTTGTAATCCAACCACCACCAACTTGTTTACCAGGATTGCCACATTCCTCGCAAGTGACACCACTCATGCTTTCTGCCATGCTAACAAGTCCACTGATGTATTCGTCACCGCCAGTGTAGTAAAATCGCAATGTGCCAAACTTCTCTTTAACTTGGTCTAAGGTAACTTGATGAATGGCCTCTGGTACTTCACGCAATGGATCTTCAATAAGTTCTTGCCGGCGCTTTTCTTTGTACTCTAGATTGATCATGTCCATCATGTCATGATCAAATAACTCACTGTTGCCAGCTTTCAGTTGCACAGCAATTTCTCTCATTTTGATAGCAACTTCACGCTGACGAAGACGCCAGTCAATGTGATGTTGTATATTGCCCATGAGTTGATTTAGAATTTGGAACCAACCATCGCCGCATTCAAATCCCCAACACATGCAAGTTTCTCGCATGGACTTTTCACGGTTCACCATCATCTTTGGATACTTCTTGCACAACAATTCGTCTAGTTCTTTTTTCATATTAATCCTTGTCTACAGACATACAATGCGTTGGGAATAGGCCCTTCTGGACCCACATGTCTCCACCTTTGTCTGGTGTCATTACAATACCCCCAAGGCACATGACTTGTGGAGGCTTGGTAGCAACTGCACTAAAAATACTTACTACAACCATGGACCATAATAGTCCCATTAAAATTACATATATCCATTTTTTCATTTTATCTCATCCGGTGTTTCTGGAAAGTGACTGATGATCAAATCCAATGCCTCAATGGTCTGCATGTTAATGCCCACATCCTCTGGGTGCATCCAATGGCCACTTGGGTTGGTGTCAGTCTTGGGATTCTTCTTCCACAGCTTGATTTCTTTCTTTAGATACGCACGATAGTCTTTGAGATTCATGCTGGTAATACGATCCGCTGTTTCACCGTCAATCCATTGATAAGGTTTGTGTTTGGCTTTACTCACTTAGTGATCCTTTTAATATGGTATCTCGACCTTGTTCACCAATAGTGTCATCGAGTAATTCTACTGTGCGTTGTAACATGGCACATGCTAACATTATAAGCTCTTCTCTATCGTCTGTCAACTGAATAGAGCTGTCTATGAGCTCCATAATTTCAGTCATTCGTTGCCGTACATGGTCACGATCCTGCATCTGTTTTTCCTTAAAATACGCTACGGGCCATTATTGAAAATCCTGTTGCTTGTACACCTGCGGCACCACCTGCATTGAACTGGCGTACCACATTAAATCCAACACTGGTTGCATTGGTATGTTTGACAGTATAACCAAGTACCAGATCCATTTCACGAACTTGCGGAGCCAAGCTTGAACGCATTGTTTGTGACTGCGGATTTGCAGTACTTGTGCCATCACCATTGTCTGTGTATGTGTAAGATGTGACTCCAGTTACTGTTGCACTACCACTTCGTACTTGTACTGGTTGTGCCACGGCTAGAGTAATTTCATCATGTAATTTGCCTTGATTGATAAACACTCGTTCTTGTGATGCTCCAAGCTTCCATGAGTCGCTTATAATTGTAGAGTCTAATTGTACCATACTATCTTGTACATTGGAGGTTTTGGTAAAGCCCACAGTATATTTTCCAATCAGTGCAGTATTCTCGGCAATCTTGTAACTGCCGCCGCCACCAAACCATGTGGTATTGCTACCGCCAAATGCCAATGCGCCACCACCTTGTGAACCAAGTACACTATTCAATTCCTTTAATGCACCCACTTCAAAGTTAAGTCGAGTGCGCTCACTATGTTGCCACTCATATTGACTTGCGGTACCTGTGTCACTGGTCATGAATGTTATTACACCATCTTTACCAAATGGTACTGCCATGTGTCTGTAGTTTGACGAAGCCATAGCCATCCAAGGACTGGCATATTGGTAACTCATTGAGTTGGTAAATCCAACTGCCTGTGTTAAGTTTACAGTATAGTTACGACCAATGCTGTCAACCACTTGAGTATTTTGTAGCACTGAGCTGGTGGCCAAACTAATTGCACCAGATGTAGCTACTCCGGTGCCAGTGAGGCCAACTGTTTTACCTTGTGGTCCAGAGCCATTCAATTTGGTCATGTTGGCCAGTGTAACTGTGCCCATTGGCTGGGTTGCCTTGTCAAAGTTAACCATGCCGCGACCGGTAACATTTGAATCGCCCATTGGCGTGGCTGTATTTAGAATCAATGAAACAATTTGTTCTGACCTTAACTGTGGCCACGCCTGTTTCATCAACGCCACGCCACCTGACACATAGGCCGTGGCGCCACTGGATCCAGTAACTGCAATTGAGCCGCTGGTGTTCAAATTGCCTTTGTCATCTTTCAATCCATATTGATTGGCCACTGAGCCATACAACTGCATGCCTGGCGCAACAACATAAAAGTCTTTGACAAGATAAGGATCGTTACAGGTAGAGCCAGATATGTTATTACAAATGGAGCCGGCCTTGTTTGATGCTGTGGCAATATTGCCGTTGGTATCAGCAAATCCAACAATCAGCATTTTGCCGCCAAGTACTAGTTTACCTGTGCTATCAACCTGCGTGGCAAACATGCCAGGTACCTGTGAGTATGCCAGTCCCTGATTGCCTGCGGCCGCAACAATGATACTTCCTCTGTTGGTACCTACAGCAAATGCTTGCACATCGGTTGTACTATAACCATACAATGATCCATATGCGGCAGGTGCTTTATAAATTCCTGCAGACATTTGAGAGATACCATTGGTAAAATTTGGATCAAACACGGATCCAAGGCTCAGATTGATAACTGATGCGCCGTTGGCACTGGCCCAATCCACTGCTTGCTTTACTGCGGTAAAATTAATGCCAACTGAACTGCCACCAGCTCCCACTTGAGCCAACAATAAGTTAGCATCAGGTGCAACACCAACTGTACCTGAACCGTTTTTATTTGCGGCCGCGATGCCGGCCATCAGTGTTCCATGATGGCCCCAAGTTACCGCTGATGCTGGATCATAGAAATTTTTACTGCCAACAATTTTATTGGCAAAGTCTGCATGAGTTAAATCAAAGCCCTGATCAACAATGGCAATTGTTATACCTTTGCCAGTGAACCCCCTGGACCATGCAACTGGTACACCTGTTTTTACAAGTGCTGTTGAAATTTCCTGCGCTTCATAATTTAGTGCTTTGGTCTGAGCGTAGGCTGTACTGCCCAGGGCCAATAAAATTGCTAAGGTTAGTGCTTTGAGTTTCATAGTTGAACTTTCATGTATTTGTATTTGTATATTATACTATTAAACTGTTTTGCTGTCAACCGTTTTTCTGTTGTTTTTATGCTACAGCCGCAAAAAAGCCCCAATTAAGGGGCTAATTTGTCTAATTTTTAAGCAAATTAGATTGTGATGCCCATGGCCTGTGCTTTGTATGCCAAAGCTACCATACGACGGCTGGCTTCACCATGGCGATATTCAGTGACCTGAACGCCATTACCTGCTTTACGGGGATTTGCATAAACTGCATAACCGCGTTGACGAATAACGCTGATTGTTGCAGTTGGGTTCTTGATACCAAAACGCTTTTCAATTGCGGCTTCTGTCAATGACTCGCCATTGATAACAAGGGCTTTGAACAGTTTATACTGTTTAGTGGTTTCATCAAATTTCTTTAACATTGTGTTTCCTTAAATTATTACATCACTAATTGTGATGCTTTTAACATTGTAACATTACTTAAACAGAAAGTCTATGAGGTGTTAGCCACATAGACTTCTTTTGGCGAAACTACCGTTTATTACTTCTGTGCAATGAACTCGTTTAGGACCTTGGCCTTCTTGATGATCTCTTCCTCAGTAGGAAAAGGTCGGAAGGCGGGTTGTGCTGGAACTGCTTCAACTGGTTGATCAATTGAATGGGCTCGAATTTGGACCAAGTTAACTTCTTGTTCCCATTGAGACCGAAGCGATTCGCGATGTGCATGCCAGTCTTGCTCTAGCATTTCTTTTGACATCTTGAGTAGTTCAAGACGAAGTTGGTAGCCGTTAGGGGCAATTGTACTCATAATAATCTCCTGTGTTTGAGTGTGTCGTAAAACTGTTGTCTTACATTATAGTTATGTACTGCAAAAACACAAAAGCCACCGTAGTGGTGGCTTTTGGTGAAACTAATTTAAAAAATTAGAAACTGCGAGTGTAGTTGACTGCCATAATATTTTGCTTGGAATCGCCTGTTACCTTGTCGTAACGGACACCAACTGCATCTTGTTTGCTAAGAGCATATGATACGCCAGCACGAACTGTTTGAGTTGTATCCAAGTTAACGCTGGAATTATCAAACGAAGTACGATAACGGTATCCAACCTTTGCAGTTAGACCAGTGCTACCAATTGGTGCAGAGAGACCTGGCTCAACTGAGTAGTAAGCAAAACTACCAGTGGAACTGTATTTCTCACCTACTGCAACTGTGGTATAACCAGTCACTGGACCAAATACTGCAACAGAACCGGTCAAACCAGCCTCAAGACGAGTTGACAATGCATTGGTATTATCTGTCTGAGTTGTTGAAACTTGAATATGGCCTGCAAAAGTATTGTTGATACTTTCCTTTGCTGTCATGTTGAAGTTTTTCTGATCGGCGCCGCCACTTTGACCGTCAATGTTCTGACCTTCAACTGTGATAGAACCTGCAAATACTGAGCCACTAATAGTTAGTGCTAAAATTGCTAAGACTTTTTTCATAAATTATATTTCCTTTTTATATACACCCAAGTATTCGAAAATACTTAACTGTGAACACTATTTATAGATTGTAAACAATCTGTAATAACCTTAATCGTCGGATTTTGGCAATATTTGATGCTTTGCTATGGCTTCTTCTAGTGCCATTTCAACAAATTCGTTGAATGTGATGTCCATATCATGTGCTATTTTCATGTAGTGCAACAAATCGTCATCACTGAAGTCAACCGGAACCAGTATACGAGTGTCATACTCATCTCCTTCTTTGATGGCCAGTGATTTTTGGAAAAAATCATCATCAACATCCAAATCAATATAGTTGACATCGTCCCATGCTTGATTGGCCAGTTCGCTTTTGGATTCTGCTTCCTTGCGGTGCTTGTCCTGCTTGTTCTCTACAATCATACGATAGGCACGGTCATTGGTATAGTCACATACACTGACTTCGTAGACCTTTTGTGTTTTAGTACTGAATACAATGCTAAAACTATATCCACCTGCACCATGTACTCCATTCCATGAGTCTAAACAGTAAGCATTTGGGCCATAACACGACCAACCATATTCACTACCTTCGGTAATTTTATAGTCAACCAATTCCATCCACTCTTTCATTGTGATCATATAAATCTCCTAAAATGATTGTTGCAAAGTTATTATAGCTGAAGTTATCGCAGTTGTCAATGGTGACTTCTGACAATTTTTTTCATGGCCAATTGAACTGCTTCATCCATACTGTAAGGAAAGCAATTGTTTCCATCCATGCTGACATCCAAGATCCTGCCAGGAACACCGGTGGGCCTAGCATGGCAGTGACCATGGAAGTGTAGCGCACCTCTATGCATCATATCCCATTCCCAAATTGGATAATGAAACAATACAATCCGGAATTCTTTGTAACCAAGTTCCAAGTATTCGTGTATCTCTGCAAAACAGTTTCTAAAAGTTTGATCTCTCAACAGCTTGACATCGTGATTGCCCTTGATCAGAATCTTTTTTCCATTCATTCGATTCAACAGCCTGGATGCTGAAATTGCATCGGTAAATGCAATGTCACCCAGTATGTAAACCAAATCATCATAACCAACCACACTATTGTGATTGTTGATAATTGCAGTATTCATTTCAGTGATGTCGTGAAACGGCCTACTGTCAGCACAGAATTTTAAAATGTTGGTGTGACTAAAATGTATGTCAGAAGTAACCCATGTTTTCATTACGATATATACCAGATCTCGTCAAAGCCTTCTTCTTCTTCTGGCTCATCCCAATTAATAATCATATCATCCAGCACTCGATCTGGAATTACTTTGCCAGGTCTTGCGGCCAAGCGGCGAGCTAATTCTACATGGTCTGGTATTTTAAACACCACAGCAATGTGATAGTAGTTGGGCAACATGCGAAACTTTCTAGCACGACTTTTAACTGTGGTACTGGTCTGATCCCAAATTACAGTATGACCGTGATCTCGAGCAAATACAATCTGTTGACTCATTAGGTCAACAGCAGTGGGCATGTATTCCTCAAACACTTCGGAATAGGTCTTGCCTTGGGCTCTGGCATAATCTTCTACAAACGCATCTGTACTGACCACAGTCAGCCCCAAGGCCCAAGGCTGATTTTTAATCCAGGTACTTTTACCTGCACCGGGGATTCCAATCAACATGTACAATCTAGGCTGGTTCATTTTTTCTAAGTCTTTCGATTTCATCTGCGGCTTCTTCCAACAGGTCGGCAATTCGATCCGGGGCTCCTTCTTGTACACTCTTTCGAGTCGAAATTTGCCGCCGGATCTCTGCTCTTTTTCTCAAACGAAACACAAGGTCTTGTTCGCTGATCATTTAGACACACTGGTCCTGGCTTCTGCCATCAATGTGGCATCACCACGAGTCAACACTTCCAACAACAACCGCTTTTCTTCCAAGTACACTTTGGCAAAGGCAACATCTTGTGCCACAATGCTTCTGGTGTTTGAGATCAAGTCGGCCAACTTTACAGTCTGTGCTTCAGCAGGTGCACCAGCAGTATGTGCCCGGTCTATTGCCTTGCGGACAGCACGATTGCCTTGTTCGGGCCTGCTGACATCAGTTAACCAGCCAACCAACTCTGCAACTGTGGCGCCAAATTCAGCACGGATCACTTCGTTGGTAACACCAGTGTCTTCAACCACATCATGCAACCAAGCGGCCGCTAACATTTCGGGAGTGTGGGGAACTGTGGCAACAATGCCGGCCACTTCGGCAGGATGCACAATGTACGGCTCATTAGTGTACTTCCGTAATTGTGCCACAGCGGTATGGGCCGCTGTTGCAAAAATTCTGGCTCTTTCTACTAATTCCATATGATTCTCCTGTTTCATACAGTATTATAGCACAAAGGGAAACAATGGTCAAGTGTTGTATTTTTACAACACTTTATACATTTTATAAAATTGCTTTTCTAAACCTAGGCCCACACAACTGGCGATTCGGGGCGCATTATCTACATGGACAAAGCTGTACAATTTTTTTGCACCTTGTTTTTTAATAATAACTTCAAAGTGGTTGTGCATCAATTTCAAAATTCCACGCTGTCTAAAATTTTCGTCAACTGCACTAAACAACAAGTAGCAGGACTTGAAAACATCTTCTTGTATTTCATAAACTATGTTTCCAACAACCTTATTGTCAATCGTTGCATATACTGCTTTGGTTCGATTTGATGAATACAGCAGAGATTGAGCCAAACCTGCATCCATTAATTCTGCATAATTTTTTAAATAAAATGGATACACCGGACTTCCGGCAATTGTTTGCGCCATATAAATTGTCACATCTGTGCCGCTTTTATCTTGTTCTGTTGCAATTAATATTTCAGCCATTGATATATTCTTTAGTGTGATAATGTTCGTATTATAAAAATACTTATAAAGAAAAAGGTTGCCGAAGCAACCTTTTCTGAGTTTCTGTTACGAGGTATGTCTTACCCTAAGTGGCTGTTAGGCCGCTAATGCGAACTGTGAGTCGTTTGCGGTTACTTTTGTTTAGTTTTTACGACTATCGCTGTCGTGCTGTCCACTCTGTTACTTGTTGCCCTGTCGAATCTAGGTCAGGCCCATCAAAAGCACACAATCCCCACTAGAGCCCTAAGAGGTTTCTTTCATCTAGGACAACTATGTGCTTATGGTGGACCTGGGGGGATTCGCACCCCCGTCCAGAACACTTTTCTCTTTGCTTCATACAGCAATAACTTACAGTATATACTTATTTGATCGGCTTGTCAAATTAATTTTAATAGGCCAAAAACTGAACCATTTCGATTACTGTAGGCCAGATAGTTTGCACTTATATCGCTCTGCAAAGGACTTGATCCATACCAATGATTGTTTCTATCCTGATCAGATACTACAACCCATTGACCACTGGCCTCGCCATCTGGTATCCACTGTTGTGTTATAAGAGTGGTTGGATTATACCACCAAATGTCCTTGCTTGGGTACAGCGGAGGAACAGTACCCGAGTATTGTCGTTGTTCGACTGAAAAATACAATGTGGTACCCATTGGGTTTTCTAATCTACGATTGTATCCTTCTGGACCATCAATACCCGCATGTTCTGTTTCACTTGGTAGCCAACCATTGGCATTGTCCAATACTTCTGATGTCTCAAGTCTGCTTAGTCCCATGTTGAACTTGACAATTTCGCCATTGGCAATCAGTGGCCTTAGATCGTTTCCAACTCGACATATAAAAAATTCTGGAGCCGTACTAGTTGCTGTTGGATAGTCGCCACTCATAACGAATCCACTGATGTCAGCACTTGGCACACTTAGAATATGACTATACCCTCGATGCAATTCAATTTCTGGATTTGCATCTAGATAAGTGTCCTTTCTTCCATTTACCACTTGCTCGCTTTGTACGCCAGTGACTGCCCAACATTGTCTATCTGCGATCCAATTGAATTCAAAGTTTGTTTTGTGTGGATTCAATACAGCATCTTTCTTTGGGTCGCCACCTTTGTATGCAGAGTCGCCGGTTATAACTGTTTCATTGTATCCAATGAACTTACCGCAATAATCATACAGTGGATCTTGTTGTACAAATAGCGGGTCCTGTGGACTCATTGCCTGTACTGCCATAGCATATATGTCTGGACCCAACACACCGGGCCACATGTTTGCATTTATAATTCCATTGGCTGTGGAAGGATAACTGGCAGTCTTTTTCATTCCACCTACCAGAGTCTGTGCTATGTTGACTGCATCTTTTAGACTGGCGTCACCTGGCGGATATGATGCTTGAATATCCGCGGCAGATGCTCCAGGCATGTTTGCTACCTGTTGCCATGCCAGTAGGCCTGCAGGCGATGCTGAGTCAGCGGCAATCTTGGCCTTCAGTTTGGTCTGTTCAGCGGCACTGGCCAGTATTACACCAGCACCACCTTTAGCATATGGCCTGCCTGTTGTCAAATCTGTCTTGTGTCTGAAATCTGGAAACAACTGTCTATTGAGACTGGCCTTTAGTCCAGCAGTCACTCGTGTCAATTGTCTTTTTAATATGTCTAATTCATGACCAGGAATAGTTCCCAGTCTGGTAATGTTGCTTTGTATTCTACCCAAGATGCTACTGGGATTGTATGAACCAGTATTGAGACCACCAGCACCATTGATACATAATTTTGGTTTTTCTAATCTACCAATATCATCCAAAATTGCATTGGCAGTGGCAAACTCTGCGTCAATGGTCATGTTCAGGATGTCGGGTATCGGAGGACACTTCAGTGGAATTTTACATAAGCCATCCAGTGCCAGTAGATTTTGAACTTCAGCGATGCCCTGATTGACTCGGCCAAGCACATCTTTGATACCAGACGCTTCTTCCATGGCCTTGAGTTCATTCTTTAGATCTGTCAACTCGGCTTTTATGTCTGCAACAATTGGTTCATCTAACAATTTTTCCAAGTCTAAATTTACACAAAGTAAATTTCCTTTGAGCATGTTATTGATGCCACCAAAAAGGATAGCACAAATGATGTCTTTGATTGGTCTATTGAGTATCCCCATTGGGGTAACTGAAACGCCGGGTATAACTGGAATGTCTGCCATGGTATGATACTTATGCTAGGTCAGGTGGCAAGTTTGTTGCATTTTTAGCATACCATTGATATGGTGCAGTACCTGTTCTAGTGACTCCGACCGCTGACGCCGCATTAGAGCCACCGCCCAGAGATATATGTACCCAATTATTTTCAAATATCAATTGGCTATATGGTATGTTGTTTGCTCTAATCCATTTGAACATTTGTTTGGCACCTTCTGGACCGCCTAGAGAAATATCAGCGGCTTTACCATATGTGTGATCGCCCTTTCCTGTGCCACCTAATGTGGCGTCATATGCCAGTGTGCGATATCCAGAATTAATGGCCATACCAGGAAACTGTGCTTTGATTGGGTCTAAACATTGTTGACATAATTTTTGCCAATTGCATGCCAAGTCTGCTTTTGGCGCACTTCCTTGTCCATCAACTGGCTTATATTTCATTTGGGAAAAACGGAAATTTTTACTACAGCCTGTATCCCATTTATCATCTGAATATGTTGAACAATCAGTAAAATCGGTTGGTGGAGGTGTATTATCAGGTGGGTGTCCTTTGTCTCCACCACCTCCGGCTGCTTTCATATCTTCAGTGGCTGCGGCATGGCCAGAAGGAGTATCAGGGTAAAAAATCTGACCCGATTCTGTAGTTTGTCTGGCTCCGGTATCTGTTGGCTTTACTGAACACATTGAATAAAACTCCCATTTCTAAACCTATATTTATAGAAGTTTTACAAAATATTAGTCGGGTCCTACAAACACATTTCCACTGCCCTCAGCTCGCCTGCTACCGCTTTCATCTTCGTCACCCTGTCGGTTTACTGGGATGCCACCAATAAAAACAGTAGGGCTACCGTTGGCTGTATTTGGTTCATTTTCAACATCACTGCCATCAATACTGATTAAGAGTTCGTTTGCAAAGACAGTTCCCTGAGGAATACTTGTAATTTTACCGTTATCCTCATTGGGATCTCCTAATCTGTGTACGGCTGTCATTTTAGTTGAAGACCATGCCTTTTGGTGCCACTTGTATTCCGCTCAAAGCAGAAGTATACTGATCAGCCAATTGCGTGTCAGTTGATGCTACTGTGACAACAAGATTCTTGTTGATTTTTAAATTTCTAGTCCTATCTGGACTAACAGTCATAAGGTAAGGAGTCAGTGCTGGACCACCTTTGGGGCCAACAGTCAATGTAACTGGACGATCAATTGTGTAGTTGGCATTGTCTTCTTCAACATACATTCCAATGAGTTCTTCACCTGAACTCATTTTTAAACTTATTACATCGCCATTTTTCTTAATATCAAGTAACATCATTATCCTTTATAAATTTTGCAATTTCAACACTACCGCCAATGTATTGGCCTTTGTACCAAAACTGTGGAACACTATTTGGATTCTTTCCTAGTCTATGTTCCCACACCCGATTACATCGGGTTGAACTTTCATCAGTGTAGTGAATAATATCAAATTCATACCCTGCATCAATAAGTTTGGTTATAGAGCTTTTGCAAGCCGCACAACCTTCCATTGTATATAGTTCAGAAAACTCAGAGCTTGAAGCCGGCGAAGGTACTTTTGCTAACATCTTGCTTAATTCCTCCAATGACATAACTTTCAATTTCGGTTTCTTGTGGGGCCACTTGAAGTCCCTTGCTACTTGTCCAATGCTCTGTCCAAGGTAACGGATTATCGTTAGCACTTCGGTCATATCGTTGTTCAACTCCTAGCCCTTTAAGGCGGCGATTACCAATATATTCAACATACTGGTGTAATAGGCGTTCATTTAAACCAACAATGGCTCCGCGGCTAAACAAATGGTCTGCCCAATCTTTTTCTTCAGCAACAACTTGGTCATAGATTTCACCAATGGCCGAATAATTTTCTTGTGCAATTTCTTGCATTTCTGGGTCATCGCCTCTTTGCCAATTTTTAATGATATGGCTAGTAATGCTTAAATGTTGACTTTCGTCTCGGGCAATCAAACTAATAATTTTAGCAGAGCCTTCCATTTTCTTCAGTTCGCCAAATGCAAAGCTACATGCAAAGCTGACAAAAAATCTAAGTGCTTCAAGTGCGTTTACATTTACCATGGCCAAGAACAGCTTCTTCTTGACATCTCGCATGGAACCTTTGCCTGTCACTGTAAATTGCTGTGCCGCGGCAATGAACTCATCGTATGATTTGGTCACTGATTTGGCTCTGGCAATAATTTTCTCATCATCCAGCATGGTATCAAATACTTCGCTTGGATCACTGTAAACATTTTTAATGATGTGTGTGTATGATCTGCTGTGAATGTTTTCAAAGAATTGCCATGCGTTCATGCATCCTTCAAGTTCAGGCAACGAACAATATGGCATGAATGCCATTGCTGGCGCACGACCTTGTACGCTGTCAAGCAGTATTTGATACTTTAGATTGGCAGTGAAAATAAACTTCTGTTCATCACGGAAGTCCATGTAGTCACTACGATCTTTTTGCAAACTCACTTCTTCGGGTCTCCAAAAGTATCCAAGCTGTGTTTGTGTGAGTTTATCAAACACCGGATACTTGAATACATCAAACCGCTGGGCATTTAGGGCCTCGCCAAAAAACATAGGTTGTTTGGTAAAGTCTACTTTATTCTGATTAAAAACGGTCGCTGACATCTGCATCCTTAAATTGTGCAAGCTTCGCAAGCTTCATCACTATCGGGTATCAATAGTGTTGGTTGTAAATTATGATGAGTGTCTGACACAGATTGTATGTTATCTTCATCTTCACCTTTCATGTCGTATGTATTCTGGTAGTAACTGGTTTTCCAACCCAATTTATATGTGGTCAGTAGATCAGTGAACATCACACTCATTGGTACTTCGTTGTCTGGGTAGTGTTTTGGATTGTATGACCAATTTCCTGAAATTGCTTGATCAAAGTATTTTTGCATTGCGGCTACAATACGAATGTAACCATCATTGACACCTTCTTCATACAGATATGAATAATCATTTTTCAATGAATTATATTGAGGAACAATTTGTTTCAACGGGCCTTTCTTGCTCTTCTTTGTACTCATTGCGGCACGCGGTGGCTCAATACCGTTTGTTTCATTGCTGGCCACACTACTTGATTCACTGGGCATTTGTGCGCTCAGTGTGCTGTGACGCATGCCATGCTCTGCAACTTCTCTGCGTAGGGCTTCCCAATCGTAATGTAACTCAGTTCCAAGAAACTCATCAACTTCACGCTTGTATGTGTCAACTGGTAAAATGCCCTGGCTGTATTTTGTACGGTCAAAGAATTCACATGGGCCTTTTTCCTTGGCCAACTGCACACTGGCCTTGATCAAGTAATACTGGAATGCTTCCGTTAAACGATTGACTGACCGGGCGGCTTCTGGGTCGCTGTACTTCAAACCTTTCTTGGCCAGGTAATGTGCCATGCCAATGTAACCAATTCCAAGACTGCGACGAGCCTTGGTACTGCGTTCTGCGGCCACAACTGGATAACGCTGATAGTCAATGATCTGATCCAGCGCACGAACAGCAAGTTCTGTTAGGTTTTTAAGATCATCCAACTCTCTTAGATTGCCAACATTGATTGCACTCAGAATACAAAGGGCAATTTCTCCTTCAACATCATCCATGGATTGAATTGGATCTGTTGGCAATGTAATTTCTTGACACAGGTTACTCATGCGAATCATATCTTGAAAGCTACTGTGACTGTTACAGTGGTCAATGTTCATGATATAGATGCGGCCGGTTTCTGCTCTTTCTTTCAGCATCTGTCCAAACAATGTCATGGCCTTCACAGTCTTCTTTGGAATCTTAGAATTGTTTTCGTATTTTACATACAGCGCATCAAATACATCGTTGTTGCCAAATGCTTCGTACAGGCCAGGAACATCATGTGGTGAGAACAATGTGATATCACCATCGGTAATTAGTCGCTCATAGAAAAGTTTGCTTAACTGGATTGAATAGTCCAACTTGCGAACACGATTATCTTCTGTTCCTTTGTTGTTCTTCAACACCAGTATGTCTTCAATTTCTTTGTGCCAAATTGGGAAATGCACAGTGGCACTTCCGCCACGCACACCATTTTGTGTACAGCTACGCACCACTGACTCAAATACTTTTAAGAAGGGGACAACACCAGTGTGTGCCACTTCGCCGCCGCGAATCTTTGAATTGATGGCACGAATGCGACCAAGATTTAGACCAATGCCAGCTCGTTGTGCAATGTAATAACCAACGGCGGTAGAACTATTGAAGATACTAGGTAATGTGTCATCAACATCAACCAGCACACAACTGGCAAATTGTCGAATAGGAGTACGCACTCCGCTCATTACAGGAGTAGGAATATTAATTTTAAATGTAGAAATTGCATCATAGTAACGACGAATATAACTCAGGCGCTTGTCAGCTGGATAGGTGGCAAACAATGTTGCCGCAATCATCATGTACATGTACTGTGGAGTTTCAAACACACAACCATTGCTACGATCTTGAACCAGATACTTGTCCACAACTTGGCGCATGCCAGCGTAGGTGAATTCTAAGTCGCGTTCGTGATTGATATAGACATCTAGCTGACGCCATTCTGCTTCGGTATATTGAGTCAACAATTCAGCATCATATACACCACGCTCAACATTCTTCTTAACTAGATCATACAATGGGATATAATCAAATTGTCCAAATACATCTTTGCGTAAACCGTATAGCAATAAACGGGCCGCGGCATACTGATATTTTGGCTTGTCTAGACTAATTAAATCGCTAGCACTACGCACAAGAATTTCTTGGATGTCAGCAGTGGTAATGCCATCATTGAACTGCAAATCTGCATTCATTTCAATTTGACTTACGCTGACTCCAGTTAACCCTTCGCATGCCTCTTCTACCATCAAATGGATTTTGTTTATATCTAATGGCTCTCGGTGTCCATCTCTCTTTACAACATTTATTATACTTTTGCTCATATCTCTTATTTGATTATCCATTGTTTGTAGTGCTCCTAGTCATAAAACGGTCAAATACTTAACCAGGACCACTGACGTAATATCTTTACACTTTAACCAGCCTAGCCAGGTCGCTAGACGTCCATGTTTTTAAAATTTGGAAGTCTGCATTTTTCATGTCAACTGTTTCTCCGTCATAATAATTTAACAAAGTTTTGTTTGGTAGTAATACCATAAGCCGAGGTTTGTCTTCCAAAATAACCAGCATTAACTCGCAATCTATGCTGGTTAATACTAGGCTATAAAAAATTCCAAGGCCTTGTGCATTGGGACAAAAACTTCCATTGCCCACCAATGACCAAGGATCAGGCCAAGTTTCTTCTCTCCAAGGATCAAAGGTTTTGTTTACTAAAGGAACAAATTTCCACCAGGTAGCGGCTTCGTTGTAAGCAGATTCAGTATCCATTGCAGATAACTGTTGTCTCCACTCGCGCCAGGCTGATAACTTTCCTTGCTTGTCAAGGAACCAATGTTCTAGGGTTCTATGTTCCACGGTACTACTTATTACAGTTTGTAGTACTGTTCAACTCGTTGCAACCAGAGGTCGCTGTAGTGTTTAAATTCTGCACCTTCGATGATGAATGTTTCGTATGCACCTTCTCTATCAGCCATAAACAGCACACCTTGTTGGATGTCAGTGCCATGTACTTCATTGTGTGCCAATGCGTATGCTGTAGTTTGGATAAAATAATCCTGCATCCACTCGGGCTTCTTCATTTTCTTAGCAGTCTTATGGTCCATAATACTGGGCTTGCCCTTGTACACACCGCACAAGTCTGTGGTGCCAGCATACAAGCCAGGGTAGTAAAGACTTGCTTCCATGCCCCATACTTCATCAACACCTGGAAGTCCTTGATTGATGATCATATCAGACATGCTACGGGCCAGCACATGAATAGGAGTACTACCCGGTGGTCGTTCTATGCCTTCTATAAAGTTTTCAACATGCTTGTGAACCAGTGTCCCAAGTCCGGCACTTTCTGTACTGATGCGAGTTGCCTCTGCATCACCTACACGCTTGCGCCATTCAATTAAGAATGTTTTGTCTGCGGTGCCACTCAGGATTGTTGTTACACTAGGAACCCGAGAACCATCGGGAGTAGCATAAAGACGGCTAGGACCATCAATCCTAGTTAATTTTTCGTATTTGTATTTGGGATTAAAAGTTATCATTGTCGTTTAGTATAAACGAAACAACGACAGATGTCAATGACTATTTTACCAGCTGATGTACCACTGGAATGTGGCATTTGATACCAAATTGGTTTGTCGATCAATTGTGTATCCAAGGTCGCTGAAGTATTGAACCACCTTGTTCATTTGCAAAGTCTTTTGACGATCGTCTCTATCACCTTGCCATGTATTAAAATATTCTGCGGCCACTGCATAACCAGGAGCACTTGCAGTTGGCTTGGCCATTGTGGTAGTAATGCCAAGTATTACTGACATGGCACCGTCTGAACTTGCTTCAATAATTGCTTCTTCGATATCTCGGATTTCTCGAATAACAATAATATCTTGTAAAGATTTAACTCTGGCCTCACCGGCAGTTAACATTATTCTACTCATAGTCCCAGTGCCTTTCTTGCTTGACCGACTGCATCTTTGCTGACTTTTTCTTTGTCTTGTTCTACCTTGTCTTGATTATCAGCAGTTGGTACAGTTGTTAACATAACTTGATCGTTATTGACATCGGCTACTAGATTTTTGTTTTTTGCTTTGAAAGTGGAAATGAGTTGTCGGACAGCATCCACATTGTTGGATGCGTTATAGCCCATACGACTTAAATCACTGGTCAACTGTTTCATGGGAATAGTCGTCAAGCCGTCGTTTTGACCTTTGATGATCAACATCTTGACGGCGTTGGAAAATTCGTTATCGAAACTAGTTAGTTCAAGCAATATCACTCTTCATCTCCCTGCCAGTAGTTTCATCTTCTGGGCCGGTACTGCTTGGGTAGATTGGAGCTTCTTCTGCACCAGGCTCGGCGCCCAAGGCATCCGCTGGTTGAATTTGTCCTGGATTGGTTAAACCTGTAATTGCGCTGTCTAACGAATCTTTTGTAGTTGTCAAAGTATCAATTGCTGTTTCCAACGCACCTTTAACATTTTGTGAATATTGCTCACCTGCGCCATCACCAAATCGTTGTTTCATTTGGTCAACCAAGGTAATCATATCACTGCCAAGCATGTCAGCTACATCTTCAATCATGTCTTGGAATTTCTTGTTCATTGCTTTGGCGGCGATAATAACTTCGGCTTGTTCAATGCCTTCTTCATCTAAATCAGCTTCAAGCAATGCACTTTCATAGACTTCTTTGTGTAAAATAGCGCGAGCATACTCAGCACCACCTTTACTTGAAAGAATGTCAATTTCTTCACGCACACGCTGTAGTTCTTCGTGTAATCTGTAACCCGAAAGATTCTCGTTGACAACAATGCTTTCTTTAAGCAATGCCTCACGGGCCGCGTTAGCTGGCGTTTTTGTTAATGTAATGTCATTAAATTTCATATGGTTCTCCGATGTGCTATTTAGTGTCTTTTAGTTTTAATCGTAACCACTTATTTTGGCAAGTGTAAAACAACATATCCTAACATTCCAACCAACGCAACAATAACAGTGGCAGTTGCAGTCACCATTGTTTTAAATTTTTCGTCTTTTGCATTACTCAGCATGGTTTTAATTTCATTTAGATTCTTAGAATTTTCACCCTTAAAACTAGTAAAGTCGCCGTGCAAATGACCCAATCGTTCTTCAACCAAATCAAACTTTTCTTCTAAACGCTTGTAGCGTTCTGCACATAATTCCACATGCATTTCCAGGCTTGTTGACTCAGTAATTTTACTGTCACCCATAAACTTATATTACCCAATATTAAACCACACCCAAGTTCATACTTGAGGTGAATCAGAATACAATGAGCCAGGGTGAGTTGTGTTAATACGGGTTGTTTATATTAGTGATATTTAGCCGATCTTAGAAAGAATCGTGCCGAATAAAAAAGGTGTTTGTGTCGGGACCTTGGGTTAAAACTTGGCCATTTATGTTGGCTGTTTCTTCTAAACCAAGTTCCAAAGCAACATTGTTGAATTCCTTAGATAAGGAATCTTCGCTCATCAAACCCTGACGATCTGCAATCCACTTCAAGCACCAAACATTATGATTACCTGTGTGATTCTCGCCAAACATGCCGCCGGCAAGTGGTTGATCCAACAGTTGTTCGACACCAGCAATTAACGGTTGACCATGTCCACTAATCAATGAAAAGAATTTGTTTAAATTTCTGGTGCCACCTGCATCATTTGGACTTATGTCAAACAATGTCCAAGCTGTAAAAAAGTCAGGGTCTGCACCAATTGAAGATCCGGGAATCATCCACGAATTTCTTGACATATGATTCCTTACTTGTTATGCACTGGACCGCTGAGTGCTCGTTGTGCAACATGGCCGGCCAAGGCTCCTGCGGCCACAGCGGCCAAACTACTTAAAAATCCGTGGCCTGAACTGGATCCGACAATTGCACCTGCTCCAACATCACGCAACTCGGCATTGCCTGCGTCTGTGAGTTCCAAACCTTTGTTTTGTGACAATGTGGTCAGTACTGGAAACAGTTCGCTTCTACGGCCGCGAACTCGATAATATTGTAATAGTCTAGTTACACATAACTGTCGTTGATATGTGCTGATATTATCCCAGTCAGTGACTAATCTGCGTAAACTCTTGTAGTTGCTGATATTGATACCAAGCTGGCTTTCAATTCTATACATTAGTCGAATAGCTGTAATAGAAGTCATACCTGATTGGATGCCGCGCAAAAAGTCTTTGAACATCTTTTGCTGTGGATGCATCTTAGATGCAAGTATTGCATTTTGTTCTTCAGCATTTAATTTTAATGCCGTTTCACTGTGTGGGTATAATACAATATGAATACCTTGGTATAAGTCTGTTCCACTTACTCTTGCTACTTGAAAATTTCCATACATTGATGTTCTATGAGCATAGTCTTGAGCAAAGCCAGCAGTTTCAAATTCCTTACTCAAAAGGTACAAAGTAATCATGTTTAAAAATACGCTGTCAGCAGTATCTCTTAGAGTCATTTGCTCCAAGTATGCGTTACGAAACATTTTACTTTCGTTACAATTTTCTCTAATGAAACTAAAGCTGTTGTCTTCCATATTATTCCTCTTTCATAAACAGCGGTCTGTTTACAAATTTAATTTTACCATGTGGAGTATCTGACACAAATCCTTCGTGTCCAGTTTCGCCGTTTATATCTGCCATAACATCACTGCCAGGATGAGAATCTAATTGACTCTTCATATGCATCTTCAATGCTACCAGTGCATTTACCAATTTCCACATTGTTTTGTAAGCAGGTTGATTGCCTTCAATGTGTGCAATGACATTTTGTCTTTTGTTTTCTGTCAACTTACTTAGTGCTGGATCATTTACCCAATTGATAAACTCCTGGGCGGCTCCGGTCAGGTCCATGTCGCCTTTTCTTGCTTTGTAATTCAAGTAGCTCTTGCATAAGTCACCAAGATTACTAATCTTCAATGATCCAATGGTATACGGGTCGAGAAACTTTTCAATTGACTTGCCTTTGGCAATCAATCCAGCCACGGCCTGCACATAACTGTCATCTAATGCATGTGTGGTGCCCTGTTCAATTTTCATTTCTGGGTTTAAAATCAACAACTTGGCTGTGGGTGTTAATCCAAGAGATTTTACCGATTCAATTGCTCTAGGTTCTTCGTCTGTGCGGCTTTCAAATATGCTATGCACAACAACGCCTGCGGTGCTGAGTTTAATAGTGTCGCCAAGGTTGCTGTCTTTGGGAATACGATATCTGACCTTGTTGGGTTTGAATACAAAATTACCTTCATCGTCCAGTGGCGGGCGATTCATCCACATTACATCGCCTTGGATGTAACCTTGAAACTTTTTAGGAACTGCCTTTTCAAGCATAGGATACAACTTGGCAAGATGTCCAGCATAGTCTAAACGACCCGGCTCATCTGGCTTGCGATTATAAATCATGTCTCTAAACATTGTTTGGCTACGAGCCATGCCATCATATTTCTTTGCACCAAATCCGGCCTTGTCGGTGAATACAAATCCACCTTCGTCTCGGCCAAATATAATTGCTGGCGTGCCATCCCATTTTACTGATGTGCTGGTTGGATTGCCTGCGGCATGTGTGATTGCATCAAGTGCTCGCTGTGCTCCAGCAAGTCCTTCGTCAAAGATAATATCTTCAGGATGGTCAATACGAGCCTTGGCTTCAGACAGCATACGCTTGCCATTGATTGCTATTTCAAATATTTTCATGGTGTTGGGTTTGCCTTCAAGTACTCTGTTCTTGCTCTGTCAGATTCTGCATAGCCCCGGGCAATAAAGTCCTCGTTAGATTCGCCTGCGTTTTTTCTAAGAGCACTACGGGCCGCATCTCCTGCTTCGTCTGCCTTTTTAAAGGTATCCTCAACTTCAGGTGGTGTAGTTGTTGGTGCGTCTCCGGGTTTTCCGCCAGCAAGATTTAAATTATCCAATGAAGTCATAATTTTTTGACCCCAAGGCTTGACCAACTGTTGCCAAGAACGATCAGCGGATCCAGTTGCTTGTGCTTCTAGTGCGGCAGAACTTAAAAATGCTTTTGTTAAATTTGTAATTTGCAAGTTCAATTTCCTGGCCGCATCCTTTACTACTGCAACATCTACATTGATATCATGCCCACCCAATGCAGTTTCAATTTGTGCCAGGCTGACCAATTTTGGACTGACTCCAGCGGCCTGTATTTCCTCCACTGACTTGTCAGTGAATTCCATCAACTCGTTGACCAGGTTTGCAATCAAGTTTTCCAAGTTATCTTTGTACTGTGGCGTTGGTTTCAATGACCGTAGCACAGGCGATGTTGGGTTTACCAATGTGGTAATAATTTGCTCTCCACTGTTGTTGAACTTACTCAACAGCGTTGGATCTATTTTGAATCCAGCACCAGGATTATCCTCGGCCTGAGTTGAAATATAAACCAGTGCGGCCGCCACTATCATTCCAACAGTTTTGATTGTTACATTGATATCATTTGCAAGTGTTATTTCTGGAGTGCCTGATTGAATTGCGTTGTACACTTGTGTCACTGTGTCATCGCTGGCGGCATCACCATTCAGCACAATTTTTAAAAGCTCATTTCCTTTGCTTGAAATAGTTGCTTTAATTTGCGCTGGATTGAACTTGACACCCTCTTCACCATTGGCAATGTTACCGGCAACAGCCAGAGCTTGTTGGAAAATAAGTCCAATTGGTGTTGGTGCTGTTCCATTTTTAATAGCATTGATTTGATTGCCCAATCTGGTGAGTATTTTACTTCTGGCATTGTTGGCAATTTCGTCTGCTAATTTGTTTAGATTAGGCGCTTGACCCATCAAGCTTCGGACAATTCCAGTGGGGCCATCTCCGCCAGCCATGTCTTTGACCTTAGAAATTAAATTGTCTAAGAAGCCTTCTTTTAATTTTTGTCTTTGCAATTCACGAATTTTCACAGTTCGTTTTCCTTTATTGAGCGTACACCGCGGGTAAATTTAGCAGGATCACCATTTTTGATGGCCAATTGCAATCGTCGAATTAGTTCCTCAGACTGATGTTGAGGATAGTTTTGTTGTATTACTTCTACTAGATTAATTACACGGGCAATGGCCTGTACAGCTAGACCCTCAATTAGCAAGTGCTTGTCTTGCTTGGGTACTAGCCCGGTAATTTCATCTAATATACTACGAGTGTGTTTACGCATGATTAAGTTATTTATGGTAAATAGAATTGAAATAGGAGATCTAAAAAGTGGAACTGTCACCCGGCGCACAGGAATTGCGTAACTTAGCCAACAAGCTAGAGCAAATTTCCGAATATAATACACACAGTGATACTGGTGAACCTGACCACGACATATCCACTGGTGACCTGTTGAGATTAAAAGTTGCGCTTCGCCCGCTGGTTGATGGTAAAACAGCCAGCAGATTCATGCAAATTTTGAACAAAATGTCAAACCAACAGCCAGTTAGTACTGCTGAAGCAAAAACAATTACCTCTGCATTTACCAGCATGATTGACATTATTGCAAGTGACAATGGGCTGATGAATCGTTTAAAAAATGACATTGCAAAATTCAATCGCGACAATGAGAAAGAACTAGATAACGATCCAGATGAAACAGACGATCGATATGTTGGATTTGACATCGACGATGAAGAGCCAAAAGACCCCAAAGACCCATTTGAATTAAAGTGATCAAGTTTCACGACTGACAATCGCTCGTAGTGCATCTCTATTGGCATTACTGGCAACTGGTACAGACGCAGGTGTCACTTGTCCATTTGCACCAGAATTATTTGGTGGAATATCCCAAGCATGTGTACCTCCCTGCGGCTTTTCTAAATCAAATCCTTCTTTGGCCTGTGGCTTTTCCCATTTGGTAGACAGCGTTGGTGTTACTGTTGTTCCTAAATTTGTCCTAGACTTGATCTTTTCATATACATCACTGGCTCTAGATGTGCTGGCACTATTATCACCTGCCATGTCTGTGATACGCAAAGTATCCGGATTAAAACTCAAGTCAATCTTCTGTCCAACTGCACTAGAGCTACGAGTTTTCATAAATTGTATTTGTACCATACAACGCTCACGCATTGTTGGAGTACTGTAGATACCAAACACATTGTCAGCTGTTTGAATCTTAGATAGGCCGCCTGCAATCATACTGTGGTCAAACTCCACACTTTCAACTGCACTACGATTCAACTGTGACGCTGTTGCCAATAACAACTGCTCATTGACCACTAGGTTACGCAGTTCCTCTGCTACCAACTTGTCTTTGACAAACATGTCGCTGACGCTGATCTTCTGTCCTGCTGGCATCATCAAGTCCAAGTAGTCAACCAAGATAGCATCCACTTTAATCTTGCGCTGAGTTTGAAATTCTCTTACCCACGCCAACAAGTCATTTGGAGTTACACCATTTGTCAACTGTACAATTTGTAGGATGCCGGCTTTCTTTCCTGCCATACGCACTTTGAGATCCACATCCTCTAGTTTCTTAAACACTTCTCTGGTTGGCGTGTCAGACAGCATGGCATCCATACGCATGGCACATAAGCCCTCGCTGAGCTCCAAACTAAAGTAAACAGTATTCAATCCACTCATTGCCCAGTTCAGTCCAAGGTTCTGTAAAAACAAACTCTTACCTGCACCTGATGCTCCGGCAAAGATATTCAACTCGCCTTTATTGAATCCACCATACAGTTTATCATCAAGAGTTTTCCAACCAGTGCTCAACTGTCCGTTGTTGTCTTTGAGTGCTGTCAATCTACCACTTGGGTCTGCAAAATAGTCTGTGCCAAATGTCTTGGGCAATCCAATTTGAACTGCATCCTTAATTAACTTTTCAACTGTACCGTACATGCCTTTATCCAGCATGTCTGCACTCTTAAGAATTGCTCCTTCGATTGCCTTGTGTCGACTAAAGCCTTCAAACTCAGTCAAGAACCAATCACTGTGTTCTGTTGAGCGTTCTTGTAAATTTTGTAACTCTGTGTTTGTTGTTGCTTTTACTTGTAAAACATCCGGAATGTTACCATGTTCGTTTACATAGTTCTTAATAAATTCTGCGGCGGCTCTGAGTCGTCTGTCAAAGTGTTCTGGATCCAACACATTTTGACATCTTGCCGCCAAGTCTCTGTTGCTTACTAGAAACTCTAAGAACAATTTCTGTAGTTCAAATCCATACTCTTTAATTTCATCTGCCATATTCATTCCCCCATCGCAATGCGGCTATCATTGCATTTTCTTTTTCTTCGAAATCAAATATCATATAATCTTCCGTTACTTCTGTTTTATACTTGTCACCTGGAAGACCAAACTCTTCTATCATCCAAATACATGCCATGTTCCACCAGTCATCAGTATCCTGATCCAGTTTCCAGTTTATCTTTACTTTATACACACCACCGCCTGCATAGTAATTTAATCTTCAATGGCGAGCTCTCAATCGCCGATAACACACTTTGTACCACCGCAACTCTTCCAAACCGCTGGGCGGCTTCGTTTGCATCTTTGATGCCATCTGGCCAATCTGGAAAGCTCACGCTCCACCCAAGCTCGGCCGCTTGCATTGCCAAGGTCATACCAGCACGATCTCTGTCTGGTAGCACAACTGGTTCGTTGTCAATGTCTTCAATAATCTTTGCCTGTTCTGGACTAATGCTATTGGTCATAATTGCAACGCCATCCAGTGTCAGTGCATCATACTCGCCTTCTGTAACAATTGTATACTTACGCAAATGACTTTGATGATCTAGATTGAATACAAAGCTTGGTGGCCTGCTGGTAATCATCTTTGCAGTTTTTTTGTCTGGTACATCACCAATCCATCGTGCTGTATATCCAACTATCCTGCCGTTGCTGGTATAGGGTAGTATAACACGACTATCCATACTTTGTAAAGGACTTGCACTGGTATACCAGTCACTTAATTCTAATACGCCTCTGCTGTCTAGATACTCTGCGGCTTCAATGGTCAAGTCTCTAACTGTCCATGGCCAAGTTATTTCTGGCCAGTCTGGCTTCTTAAATGGTTCTTCAATTATGGTATCGTCTGCAACTACCTGATCCCATAGTTGTATTTTTAATCTTTGTATTTCGCCTTCGTCGATGCCCAGCACTCGCATCAACTTGATTAGTTTAAATCCCAATCGTTGTCCTGGGCGCCAGCCTGTTGTATAACTGCAATTGAAACAATGATAGCCCGACCTATCGTGTTCAAATTTAAATCCACCTCTGTGCTTGGTGTCAGGTCTTGCTTGTCCATTTTGCACACACATAGGACAGTTCATGGTCAGCCAACCATTGGAACTTGATTTTAATGCAGGTAGGTGTGCCCGTAATGTGTTTTCAACTAGACTCATATAGAGTTTAGTTTACACTCTTATTTGGACTTTGTCAAGGGTTCCAGCGTTCAATGCGTCCGTGTGTCTAACAATACGCAACCATCTAACGCCGGCGTAATAGTTCCATGGATCAATACCTGTGAAGCCATTGTATGTTAATACGGCTGTGGTATCAGCTTGTGGTTTTAAATCTGCCCACAATGTTGAACTGTTTATTGAATTGTCTAATGTACCTTGTACAATTAATGTTCCTGTCCAATTGCTTGCATATACTGCAACAGAGAACAGGGAGGTTTCTTTCCTATAGAAAGTTGGTCCATCAAATCCAGATGATGCCCAAATTGAACCTAAGTTTTCTGCAACATAGGTATAGTTGGTAATTTCATATGTGCTACGAGTTGTTGGAACAGGTGCGTCTTTTACTTCAACATCAAATGCGGCAACTCTTGCACGGTTCCAAGTTAGGGCAGTTTCTAATCCTCTATCATCTACAAAGGTTGCGGCAATGGTATAAAGGCCTTGGCCAAGCATCATTAGGTCTCTGGCAAAAACGGTTAGGCGGGCCTGTCCGTTTTCTGGACTTGTTGAAATTGCGCGACGTCGGAAAATCACGCCGCCAGTTTCTCTATTCCACATTGTCATTGTGACTTCTCTGTGCAACAGACTAACCGGTCTGCGATCTGAACCCACAATGGTGATATCAAGCAAGTTATCTACACCCTTAAACCAAGTTATGCGTTGGTCGGTATAGTCTGAAACATATCGTGTACTACTGGGGCCGGTACCTGCACCCGCATAGTTTAAAGATACCGTTGGAATTGTTAAGTTTAAAGTGGCCATGTCATTATTTAGCAACAAGTGGATCTTTAAAATGCTAAGTAAATGCAATGGATCCTAAAGTAAAAGAATTTCTAGAACGATTCCCTTTCATGAGTTTGGTTCGGTACGGCGACCAAGAACTAGTTGGAATTATACAAAACAGCGATCAAACGGTTGTTACAATGTATGTTTATAACTCATTAAAAGACGAAGAAGACAAGCTTCTATTCGTTGCGTGTGGCGAGGAATGGTGGTGGGGGAGTAATCGAGTTATACCAATCAACATAGTGCTAAAAGAACCTATGCGAAGATTTGCCTACACCCTAAAAACCTACAGCACAAAGGACTTTGAAATGCTGTATGGATATCAGACTAGTCTAACAAATGTCATTACTAAACGGACAAAACGCCGTCAAATTAGCCTTATTAGAAAGCTAGATTAACTGTATCCATAACTGATCTTTTCACAGATCAGATTCATTTGAGCCACAATGGCCACTGCATAGGCTGTTGCGTGACTCTTCTTAAAGAAGTAATCACCACTCTCTGGCTTCGTCCATACTTCCTTCATAATCGTCGTCCATGGCTTCCCAATCAGATAGCGTTTGGCCGGGCGTATCATTGCTAGGACCGCAGACAATTGTTCCACGGAAGTCGGCTGGGTCTTCCGGAGAATATCTCCATGCCCGTTCAAATGAAATAACAGATTTACAAAGTCGTCCTGTAGTAGCAGATCCCATAATGGCTCCTGGTTGGCTAGTCGATCCAAATGTTCTTTACTTTGGATTCCATTGTACAAACTTACATTAAGCAAGTCCACTTTAAAAAATCCCAATGCTTCTGCTTCTTTATAATCTATGTCGCACCAACCAGTAAAAGGGTTTACTGGCACAGGATGAAAGTACACTCCTGTTTTGTGCTTTTGGGTTGCTTGGTTGGACTTTTGTGTCGCAGGTATATGCGGCAACAATTTAAGTACCTGTTCTCTATCTGCAAAGTCAATGTCTACGTCAGGCAAGTTCATTTTTTAAATTTATCTTTAACCATTTTTATTAAGTCGTTTTGCTGTGCTTTAATTTTTTCCATTTCTATTGCAACTATTTCTAGTTTATCAATAAACTCGGCAAGTTTAGCCTCTAACTCGACAAACCGATCGCCTGTTGCATTGTTGTGTTTATCCATACTGCTTCTTGCGGGTTTTCTTTTAATTTCTTTTTCCACCATTCTGTGTCCACATGTTTTGTTACCGTTTCAATTTGGCCTGGTTCCATTCTATCTAACAATGACTGTGCGGCAGTGGTTGAATATATAATCCAAGGACTAAGCCTACCCATTACCACCATGTTCATTGCAGTAGATGGAGCAATTTTATTAAAAAATTCCTGCCAATCTTCCCCGGATACTTCACTCCATTCTCTCATTGAGATGATAGTTCTTTCCAACGCACGATCGGCTGTTTCTTTTTTGGCGGCCTCTTGTACATAGAGTTGATAAGTTCCTGGCTTCTGCCAATCACTCAACCTAACTCCCATTTTAAATAACCAATGTATAAACTTGTCGCTTTCTAACGGCTTGAGGTCTATCAAATAGTTAGCAAATTTTACAAAGCCTATGTAGTCTGCGCTTTTTATAAAATCGTCAACTGTTTTAACTTTCTTTGTATTAGGACTCACATACTTCATAAAATCCGACCATACACTGAAAGCAATTCTATCAGCAATTTCATCTTTGCTCATCCATCTGCGTTTCTTCTCGCACATGTGGCTACTCAAAGTCCGTTCTCTAGTAAATGCTTTATTACAAAATTTACATTGATAATCAATCATGTTTATTTAAACAATTCCTTGAATTCTTTATTACCCATGTTTTGTGCCCGGGCAATGTCTTCTAGATCTTCTGTGCTGTTGATAGATTTGAACAATTCTATTTCCTCTGCACCAAGTTGTGGAAACTTCTCAATAAGCCATGCTGTCAGTTTGTCTTTCTTGACACCAATGGGCGGAATGAATTCGTGCCTGAGTTTGACACCCAAGCCAACCAGGGCCAGAGCCTTCCATCGTAGTTCCTCATGAGTGCTGGTTGTTGCTATGTAGTCAACATTGCTGTAGGCATTCACATCTATTAGATATTGTTCCTGTACATCTCTGGTGCCTTGTACTTGACTGGCCCAACGCTGTGCCATAAAAGTGCTTAGAGATTTACGACCATCGTCATCCAACTTGTCGTAGAAAGTGCCCTTGCGTAGGTCAACAGCAGTCATTACCTGATCAATTGGCAGTTGATATTTTGCTGAAGCCGGTTCTTTCTTTTTGGTGGCCATATGTGTATTTTAAAACCAAATCTTGTTTAAGTCAAGTACTTCTGGAATTTTATTTGTTTCTTTTAGAAAGAACGCACACACTGGTTCCTTGGTATGTTCTAAAGGAACTGCCAACACATGACCAAACTTCAACTTGGGCACATACCATTTGACTTCTTGATAGATGTTGATTACCTCAACCTTCATCCACTCGGGTTTGTAGCCGTTGATTGGGTTAAACACAAATGTACTAAAGCCTCTATCATTGAGACTCATAACATTGATAATCTCTGGTTCGCCGTGATCAGGTTCGCCAATGATCAGTGACCAGTCCAATGGCACTTTGAGTTCATGTTTTCCAATACGCAATACTGCCGCAGGACAACTAAAGCTCTCTAAGAAAACCAATGGTACAAAGACATAGTCAACATCAGCAGGATTGCTGTAGTCAAGTACTCCGTAGCGCAAGTCTTCGTCAATTTCTTCTGGTAGACGATCTAGGTCGTATGACAGATTATCAACTGTTAATATTCTCATTTATAAATTACCTTTTCAGTTTGATATGGATAGTTTGCTTCTTCATAAAATTTCTTGCGCTTGGTCAAGTGTCTTTTGGCAAACTTTGCTGTGCTTGTTATGTCCCATATCTGGACAAAGTCTTTGTCTTCTGCTTTTCTAATACCGCGACCGATACTTTGTATAACCCTAACAAAACTCTTTCCAGGTTCAACCAAAACCAAGTTAAAGATCCTAGGTATATTAATGCCCACAGAAGCCACACCATAAGTGGCCACAATAATTTTATTTGTTGCAAGGGTAACTTCATCATATTCGTCTTTCCTATCCTTTGACTTCATTGCTCCAGATACAAACACACTCTCTGGTAGCCGCTCAACCAGCATCTTACCCGATGCAATACGATCAACCAAGACCAAAGTATTTCCACCTTGACTAATGGCATCAATTGTTTTGGCAAGTTCGTCCAGCCTGCGTTCATTACTGGTCAGGTATGTCAATTCTTCTTGATAGGTTTTGTATTCTACCTTGTCATCAAACTGTAGCACCTTAACATGGCAATTGCTCAGTACACCAATGTCTTGTAGTTCACTGGCCTGTAATCTGTGTAGTACATTTCCAAGGCTGGCCAGTAAGCTAACATACTCATGTTCTTCTTTGGGAATGGTACCTGTCAACCCCCAACGGATTGGAACATTTGCAAACGGACCTGTCAACATTGTTTTAAGCACATCAGCCTTGGCCATATGTACTTCGTCAACAATAACTGCAATCAGGTCATCTGTAATTGCTTCAATCCCAATTGCACTGGTTCCTTCCTTGCTTCGTTTGATTAAGGAGTTAATGCTTTGCCATGTTGCAATGGTATGTGTATGGCCAAGGTCTTTCTCATCACCAAAGTATACACCAACATCTAATCCCATGTTGACATAGTCTGCATGTGTCTGCCGTACCAGGTCTTTGTTGGGTACAATAACAACTGTGCGGCCATACGGTTCACAAGTTAGACTCATGGCCGCTGTCATCAATGTCTTGCCTGCACCTGTGGCAATCTCTTGAACACCATGTGGGTTGGCAAGGAAGCGATTGATACATTCCACCTGGTAGTCTCTAATTACAATAGGCTGACCTTGTGCAGGATGTCCTTTGGGCCAAACTATATGACTAAAGGTGTCTTCGGTAACTTCTACAAAAGCAAAATTATGTGCTTGTCTACGATCGTCAATCTCAACTTGCCAGCCTTCCTCATCGAGAATAGGTAGCACTCGATCCAACAAGTTTAAATATGTTGATCCAGCAGTGGTAAAGAAACTTATCTTACCATCCCACCTGCCTAACCTAAATGCAGGCACATGGTATGCATAGGGTAGTTGGTACTTTAATTTGGTTTCGCATTTGCGACGAGTGCTAGGGTCAAGGTCATGGAACTTGACATTCACTTCATCGCGGATTTCTAATCTAGTTATTCCAGGCATAGTCTATTATAACAGGTGTAAGTGGCAATGTCTATTCGTATGTTGCCATAATGACTGTTGTGCTGTTGGTTGGGCGACTAATATTTATCTAAAAAACCACAGTTTTTTAATGGCCTAGGAAAATATATTTTAGTCAAAAAAAAAAAGGACTCCTAAGAGCCCTTTTCCCCACCGACCACATTCCACGCAAATAGTCAGCTGTCGGTGTTGAACTTAATCCTTGCTTTTCAACAAGAACCTGTTGCTGATGGCCTTAAAGGATTGATCAAGTGAGTGTGCTTTAAACACGACACCTTCTCTTTCCGTTTGAGCATTAAGGTCACTTTTGCCTTCTGCAAATTTCAACATGTCAGCAATGGTCACAATGCCCAATGTATCATATGGCTCAGCTTTAAATGCCACCACGGGTACATGCAACAGTTGATACAGCTCACAAAACTCATTCCGCTCCGTTGGATTGAAATAGCGCCTGGCATCAATGTCATAAATGTCAAATGTGTAAAAACTTTGACCTTTAATCTTGTAAGGATTGCCCTGAATGCCTTCACCTACAATTTCACCTTGCACCGCAAGATTGCGACCGCTTTCGGCAATGGCAGAAATGATTTGATCACGATGTGCCACTTTCCAAAGTGTATTGCCTTCTGTATCCTTAAGGTTCAAGTTGCGACTACATACTCCATGATCATCACCATTGACATATACTGTCATTGACGAGCCATCCAGCTTCTCGGTTACTTCCCACTTGACTTGGTCAGCCTGCCATTGTGCAAACTCTGTGCTTAGATTTTGAACACGCTCTTGATCTGTCTTTGGAATAAATGTTGGAAACAGACCACGCACCTCACCTGCCAAGTGTGCTGGTACAGGAGGTTCGTATTTTACAACGCCTAAAATTTCAGTAACATCAAACGGCTCATCAGATGCCAAGCGAGTCTTATGAAATTCCTCTACCACTTTGGGAAAATCCCAATACCTAAGAAGCAAGCCTTGACTCAACTGTCCGCGAAGTTTTACTGTACGCAGACGCTCACCCGGAATGCCATCGTATATCCGAGGCTCTTGACCTTTGCTGAGGAATGGGGCAAGTGCTGTAGGAATCCAACTGTCAATTTCACAATAGACAGCCGCTTCGCCTACTTTAAATTCGCCCTTTTTAATAACCACAGTCCAGCCGCCTACCACTGCACATTCAATTGCGTCGGCATTTGGGATTGCCCGGATTTCGTCTATCGTTCGTATGGTTGCTAGTTTACGCATATCATATTCCTAAATACGGGAGACACGATGCCTCCCGGTAACTTCAGCTGTTATTCTGCTCGCTTCATTACTGTAGTTTCTGCCAAACGCTTCCAACGATCGCCAGCGCCTGACATCTTCTTCAAGTCTGCAATCTTGATAACACTACGCAAGCTCAACTCGCGCAAGCGGTCCTTGTTAGTGTCAACATACTCATAAATTTCTTTAGTGGCACCTTCTTCAAAATCATACGCATCCAACATACCATCCATGGTGATCTGTTTGATACGCAACATTTTGTCACGGGTGGTATCCATTGTCAAGTCCAGATAGTGACAACGGCTCTCCAATGCTGTCAAGTGATCCTTGAGTTTGGCAGACCTAACATGCTCAAACTTAATGTTGGTAATGAAAATTGCACTACCTTTGAAGTCAAACTTGTCTGGCACGCCTTCTGCACGAAGCATACGGCTGTCAGTGTTCCAAGAAATAGTACGCTTCTTGCTAGTATCCAAAGCGGCTTTCAAAATGTTCAAGCTCAAGTCGTCAAGCAAGATGCTGTCACAGTCGTCAAACACTAAGACATTGCCTTCGTCGCTGAACTGATATAGTTTGCAATACAAACCAATGGCGCTCATTGCACCTTTGACCACTTCGTAGCGAGGACGCTTGCCACCAATCTTGTCAAACATTGCGGCCTTGTTGAGAACTTTCTCAACACCAAAGCTCTTGCCAACTCCTGGAGGGCCAACAACAATCATTGCACGGACTGAGCCGTCAACAGCGCCTTCTGTCATTTCTTCCAAAATGTCAAAACGCTCACGGATACGGGTAATTGCTTGTTCGTCTGTTTCTAATTGCATTGGCTTTTCTTTACGCTTGGGTGCATCGTAGTTAGCTTCAATGCTGGTTGTGGCGCAATCCGCGGCACTGGCTGGCTCAACATCTCGCATAGATGCCACTTTAATACGCACTTCGCGGCCTGCAAACTCACCAAGGCTCTCGTCACCTAGTACAGTAACATAGCCACCTTTGGTGCCTTCTTTGTAATCTGCAATCAACTGGAAAGTCTGATTGTTAATGTTGAAGCTACGGTATGTACCGTTCTTGATTGTAATGTATGCTGACATTTTTGGGTTCCTTTGCGTGGAATGATTAAACACAAACTCTATTATGCTACAAAACAGACTACTTTGCAACCTCTTTTTTTGCTTTGTTGCATTTTTGCAACACGGGTTGTTTTAGTAGTGTTTTTCTGCATCATGTATGTATTATATGCTAGCTAGGCCCAAAGGTCAACCTTTTTATTGCACTTTCTGGTGCTATAAGTCATTGATTTTGTTGGAGTTTTTACATTATCAGCTTAAAAAGTGTGGGATTTTTGCACTTTTTGCTGTTTTTTAGTTAGTACGCACTAACTTAACTCTGCATCTTCCATGCCTGCTACACGAAGCTTGATCACATTGCTCAATTGCCATTGCTTGATGTCAATGCCTTTTATTAGACCCAGATACTTGTTCCTGACCAATGCAAACTCATTGACAATACTGTCCATGTCAGACACTTCGGGTTCGCCGTCTACATACTTTTCAGCATCGCGACTGGTCAGTGCGCGATTGTAGTGTTCTGTAAATTGTCGGAACTTGGCACTACGGAGTTTTCTTAATTCAATATTGAGATGCTCAAGTATTGCTTCTATCTCTTGTAGCTGATTGAAACGAAATTCTACAATACCTGGCATATCTCTACTGGCTCGCTCTAGGCTACCAGACATTTTTAATTCAGCACGAGCTTCGGCCAATTGGTTTTCAAAGTAGGCAATACAGTCAGGTAACTGACCAATATCACCGGCTACTTTTCTATACCATTGACTCATCAATATTCCTCTTCGTCATCATCTTGTTCAGATTCTTCATCCTCGCCTAGAATTTCTGCAAATGCATTATCCAATGCAGAGTCTGATCCTTTTGCATCTTTACGGCAACCTTCTAAGTCTACAAAATTTTCCGCCACTCTTAAAAAGGCCAGAGCCGCATCTTGTCTTTCTTTTTTATCAATGTAAGGTTTAAGAGCCAGCCATGTTTCGGCTAACATTTCTCCGGATTCTGTCATGCTAATTAATTCTCCAAAAAGTGTATCGTTTTGATACTGCGATACTTAGTCGCATCAGTTGTTTTGTTTTGCCATTTGTGAAAGGTATTCTTCATTGTGAATCCATTTATTCTTAACTAGGAATCCCCATTCTCTTTGCTTTGGTCCAGGCACGAACAATGACCAACATATGACGTCTGGATCAAGCTCGATACGATGATAAGACCTACTGCTACAGATTCTAAAGTGACCAGGTTTTCTCCAATGTGCCATTTCACCAAACTTGTTGCCGTGTTTGTCAAATTGCGGAATCCATTCATAGTATCCACCTTTTAGAATCAATGTAAAATACGGCCACGGATGATCATGCACATCATCTGGATCACTTTTGCAAAACTTATGCACAAAGATGTTGAATGGAAACCAGGTACGATCTCGAAGAAACACATAGTAGCGTTCCAACAACGGTTCACTGCTTCGACGATCTAAAATAATTCTGTGTCGTCCAAGTTGTTGCATTAATTTTTTAATCATCTACAAACCCACTTAGTATTGCGTACACTCCATCTGCGCTTCTTTCAATCCTCACTTGGTTGCTAAAGCCAGCATACTGAAATACGCCTTGCTCAACTCGTTTAAAACAGTCAATCATGATTTCTGGTTCACCCATAACATCAGCATGAATCATTTCTTTTTCATACAATGTTTGAAGCTGTTCGATCAAAGTTTTTATCAGCATAGCATATTATAACATAAAATGTTGTCAAGGCCAATAGGTATCTTGTCCAAGCAAGGCACGAATGGATTGAAACTCTTTCCAGGCTTCTCGGTACATGGGATTGTTTACCAACATATCTTGGTGCTTGGCTCTGTTGTCAAGGTAAAAACTTGTTGGAGAAGTATCCTGTTTGTCTGCATATCTAATTACATGATCCAGTCTGGCCTCACACATCTGCCATTTTTTAAGCATTGCACCTGTTACTTCAATTTTATAAAGATGCTCTTCATAGTCACTGTATGTAATTGCTGTGTCAATGTCAGGCGATTCTCTAAAAGAAAACGGCTGGAACAATGCACGGCGTAAGGGTCGCTTTTCAATGACCCTTACTCCTTGTTCCTGCAACCATTCATCATGGTTGTCAGCCATTGTTAGGCCTCGGCTACTTCTGCGTCTATTTCGCCATTGGGGCTAATAGCGCCTTGGTAAGCCAAGTCTGTACCACGGGCCACAATGTCTGTCATGATCTTATCTAAAATTCCATCGGAGTAACCTTTACGGAATTCTTTAATAATCTCACCATCCAATGTGGTATACACCAGTTTGTTGCCTTCTTTCTTGAGCCAGCCACGAGCTTCAAACAAGTCTACCAGGCCGCTGTATGGATCCATACCAGTTGTCCACGGAATTTCTACTTGCACACTTTCAAAGGGTTTTGAATAGCGTGTTTTCATAATCTTACAAGCGGCACGAATACCATTTACTGTAGTGGTCTTGTTGCCATCAGCATCCGTTTTAAGTTTGAGCTTTTTCATGGCCACCACCATTGAGCTGGCGTAAACAAAGCCTGATCCACCAGTGATTTTGTCATCGGGGTCAAACATGTCTTGGCTTGCGTATGTATGGTTGGTAACTACCAAGCCAACTGGATGCGGAGCAATACGATTAACAGTATTCTTAATAAGAGCTGTCAATGCCTTGGCCTTACGACCCATGTCACCTTTCATATCACCTGCTTCAAACTGGTTAATGTCTGTTGGAGTCAACAACATACCAACAGAATCGATTACAAACAATACCTTCTTTTGTTCTTCGTATGGAAGATCTGCGTAGGCCTCTTTGTATTCTTTCATGAACTCAGAAATAAACTTTGCCACTTCATCAATCATTGATACACCAAAGCGCATCAACTTGTCCGGTGCAGTATCAATGCCCAATGACCGTAACCAGTCTTCATCCAGTGCGTTTTCACTGTCTAGTATAACTGGAAGTATATCCAGCTTTTGTGCATGTCGAACCAGGTTGCCCGAACAGATATAACTTTTGCCCGAACCGGATTCACCAGCAAACATAGTAACCTTACCAAGTGGAATGCCACGACCAAAGTCGCCAGTCATCAAATAGTTAAGTGTATGATTGCCTGTACTGATCCAATCTCGCGGATCGTTAAAGCCAGAGCTCATTGCTGGAATGGCTTTGGTTAAGTTTTTACGAAACTTAGAAACGTCAAATGCTTTTTGCGCCATGTTATCCTCTAGTAGAAATTAAGAGGGTAGAATCGCTCTACCCTCTTTCAGCAATTAAGTTGTGCTACGGTTACGAATCATCTTAAGGATGTCGTCAACGCTTGGCTTAGCTGTTCCACTATCGGATGGTGCTGTTGCAGTTGTTTGAGCAGGTGCTGAACTTGCCATCGGTGCTGGTGCAGGCTTGCTGACAGCAGGTGCAGGTGTATCTTCATCTGCATCAGCCACTGCTCCTGTGGCGCCAACAATCTGAACGCCACTTGGACGATAGAACTTGCTCCACTTGTTGGGATCATACAACTGACCATCAACTGACGCTTCAAACATTTCCATGATGGCACGGACTTCGTCAACACCTGGACGCTTGGGCATAAAGTCGTTGAGATTAAACAAACCATGTTGTGCAATTGCTTGCAGTTCAGTTTCGTTTAAGCCACGCTCTTTACGGGCCCAACCGCTTGTTGAGTAGTCTGCGTATCCGCCCTTTTGGGTTTTGTTAAGACGGAAGTCTGTGCCACGCTGATAATCAGTTGGCAATTCTTCCATGTCAGGATCCATCAGTGCTTGCTTGATGATTGTAAAAATCTGTGGGCTGATGATGAATCGGCGTACTGGATTTTCCGGTGTGCTTTGTTCTTCCATTGGGCTGTTGACAACAAAGCCTTGGAACACATAACTGCGTTTCTTCCAGTATGTACGACCTAGTTTTTCTAGGTTAGGGTCCTTGAACCAAGGACGAATGGTAGCATGAACTGGACAAGTCTCACCCCACATTTCAACGCAAGGTACTTGTACAACAACTTTCTTAGTTTCGTCCTGACCTGCTACTCCGCTGAACGGAATACGAATCATCTGACGCTCACGCCAGAAGAATGTATTAGTGTCATCTCCATCTGGGAGAAAACGCATTGATGCGGATGTGCCTTCGGGGATGTTCCAGTGTGCGTAAATTGCGTTATCACCGGTGCTGGTATTAGAACCACCAGACTTTTGTGCTTGCTCGGCTAAGCGAGCGCGGATTTCTGCTAAAGATGCCATGATAAATTTCCTTTATGTATTAGCCAATATTAGTGTTAGACCCTAATGGGTCAAACAACACACGCTTCAATTGTTTGGGCATGTGTTGTATTATACTTATGATTGCAGTCAAAGAGCAATAGCCAAATCAATCTATTTTTGCCATTTTGGACAAATTGGTAAATAACCCAAAGCCCAATTTTTTGGCATTGAAGGATTTTAAATGACGTTTCGTAAATTTTTTAGCTATAAGGTAAATGATGTTGGTAACCCGGCAGAACATCCAGGACGATTAGGTGAAATTACCTATAGAGATGGTTCGTTATACTATCACGATGGCGAAACACCAGGTGGAGAGTTGATTCAAGGTGGTAACAGTGCTATCAACTGGACAACACTTACAGGTAAACCAATATTTGCTACAGTAGCGACCAGCGGATCTTATGCTGACCTAATTGACAAACCTATCTTGTTTAGTGGTGACTACAACGACTTAACCAATACACCAATTTTAACAGTGGGTCCAGTGGGTCCGGCTGGTCCGCGAGGAATTCAAGGGAATCCGGGACCGCAAGGGCTGGCAGGTGCTCGTGGTGTACAAGGTATACAAGGGGAAAAAGGTAACACCGGCGATACGGGCGCACAAGGAATTCAAGGTGTAAAAGGCGATACAGGTACTCGCGGACCAAAAGGAGATACAGGCGCACAAGGTATCAAGGGTGATACAGGTGCCGCGGGGCCTGCTGGCGCAAATGGTGTGGCTGGTGCAAATGGTGTGGCTGGTGCTCAAGGACTCAAAGGAGATACAGGGGCTACGGGCCTAAAAGGAGACACTGGTGCTACGGGACCTGCTGGTGCTACGGGACCAAAAGGAGACACTGGTGCCGCAGGTGTGGCTGGTGCTCAAGGGCCGCAAGGCATACAAGGTACTGCTGGGCCAAAAGGCGATACAGGTGCCGCAGGGGCTACAGGTGCTACAGGTGCTACAGGTGCTACTGGAGCCACTGGCGCAACAGGACCTGCCGGAGCAAAAGGCGACACAGGAGCCACTGGCGCAAAAGGCGACACAGGAGCCACTGGACCAGTTGCAGCCGCAAATTTAACTGGTACAACATTGGCCAGCGGTGTAACTGCTAGTAGTTTAACTTCAGTGGGCACACTGTCATCCTTGGCTGTGAGCGGAACTACACTACTTGGCGGATACTCACAAGTTACCGGATATTACTCAACATTGGGCGTCAAGTATGCAGGTGCAGGTACCCAACATGGTATGACTTTGCAACCGACCAATGATAACACCACTGCCATTAACTTCCTTAATGCGGCTGGCACAAAAATTGGTAGTATTACGCAAACGGCATCAACAGTTAAATTTGTAGGTGATGGCAGTCAACTTTCGAATGTCGCTACACAAACAACAGGTAGTTGGACATTGTCAGCAGGTGCTAACACAGTAAGTCTCACAGTACCGATAAATGGTACTTACTCAATATGGGTTAGAGGAAATATTCCAAATGGTATTGTTACATATACTGCTACAGTGATTGTTACAAATACCAATGTTCCAGTATTAGGCAGTAGTTATGGTTGGTATTATGCAGCCGGTAATGCATTGGTACTTACAGCAATACCTACACAGATTGTTGGAACTCAGAACAATATTAGTACTGCTGTAGTTAGTACTACGACTGCCAATGTATTTACATTTGGTATTACTAACAATAGTGGAACTAGTCAAGTTGTAAATTGGGGTTATACAACTCTTTAATATCAGCATTGAGAGACTGGTATAACAAAAGCCCCGCAAGGGGCTTTTTAAATTAACCTAGTAGCTTGTTTAGTGCGTTGTCTAATTCAGCAACTGCTTCGCTGACCATAGATTGCTCAGTCACCGAATCCTTTGGTGGTAGTTGGTATTCAAACACACCCACCAAGTCTCCTGTACGGGCCGCTCTTTCCATTGTGCGCTTTAGTGCCACAACTTCAGCTTGTCCTCGTTCACGGATCTCATCAATTTGTTGAGTGTTATCCAGACGCTTGCTCCAACGAAGCAATTCCATAATGTCCTTGCGTCTACGACTAATTTCTAATATCTTAGAACCGTTGTCGTCCCAAGGCTTGCCACCAGACTCAACATGTAGTGCCATGACACGGGCACCAAGCAAATGGTTGTATGGATAGCGAAAACGCTCGCCGTCCTTCTCTACAAATATTGCACCAATGTTGCGACTACGGGCACCGGGCTTTTCTTCTGTGACAGGTTTGCTGTGGCGAAGAATTAGCTTGGTGCCGCCCAATGGCTTGTAACTTGTTTTTGTAGTGTTACGGCTTTCTGCAACATCTGTACGATGAATCAGTTTTTTTGGAGTAATATCACCAGCATAACTTCTAATTACCAGTTGGTATAAGTTCCTGTGTGCAATTTCCTCTATGGTTGGTTTGAATGTTTCTTCAAACCATTCTTTATCTGTTTTGATTGGATCAAACCAAATTTCAACTTTATTTTCATCGTGATTAACCATTACCATAACTGATTGCTCTGGTAGGTATTGATAGATAGCATCCGCTTGTTTTAGGGTACCAGCACCATCTGCATCTGTATAGTGTGCATTGTGACTAACGCCCGCAACTGCGGCGGCTATTTCGCTTGAAAGATCTTGTTCGGTTGCCATAATTGTATTTAGTTTAAAAAGCCAATAGGCATGGGCTTCATCATCTCTTCTGAGCCATAATCAACCAACTTTTCGTAGGTTTCAACATCCCATGTCATAACAACTTCTACTATCCTGATTACCAGCAATGTTGCCATTACCAAGTCATCTGTTTCGCCATCTTTTGCGGCAAAGCTGGCTCCACGAGCAATGAAGTTCTTCAGTTCTCGTAGCAAGTTATGACTACGAATTGTCATTTTATCAGCTTCTACATAGTTCTTTAAACGCATGCATGCTGATATTTTTGTCTTGTGTGTGGTAGCAAATCCGCGGCGTCCTCGACTCTGTCCTGCTCTGCGTATTTCTTGTACAAATGTACCTGGAATGTTTTCTTCACCAAATTCGCGAATACTAATAAGTGCGGCTTCGCCAATGGTGTTGTTTTCAACACTCCAATACAATTCTGTGTTGTTGCCTGTTTCATCTTTTAGCCATTTTAAAATAGATACAAGTGTACGCAATTGACCTTGCATGTCTGTTTTGTTATGTTGCCATTCTGCAATCTGTTCCATTTCTGGAATCTTGAAGATCTGTATAGCGGCCGGATCTCCGCCTGTGCCCAAACTTGGATCCCATCCAATGACATAAGATCCATTGCGCTCTGGAAATTTATAAACTCTAACCTGACCCATTTTATTGCTTGGGTCTTTGCCTTCCATGCTAACAAGCTTCATTGGATGAATCAATGTTTCATCAGCAATAATAAATTCACATTCGTGTTCGCGTAGGAATCGTTCTTCTCCAATCTTACTGCGTTCAACTTGCGCCCATACTATATCACGGTCTGGATGCTTGCTCCAAATAAATTTAATGTGTGCAAATCCGTTACGGCCAATGCCTGTGTTATTTGTATTACCGTACTCGTCAACATTCTTTGTTGCTTCTTTCCAAATACGGGCAAACTGATCATCATCCTGGTTAGGTGTGCTTGTAATAATACACTTGCCACCTGTTGACAATGTTGGACTGATTGATGTCCAGAACTCAGTTGCAATCCTAGGCTTGACGAAAGCAAACTCGTCACAATAGATCAATGACAGTGACATACCACGAGCTGTTGTTTCTGTTGTTGTGGCACTTACAATACGACTGCCGTTGTCAAAGTCAATGCTACCTTTGTTGTAACTGACTGCTCCAGCTTTTAAAAATGTTGGAAGAGTTTCGTATGTAAATCGTACTCGTTGCATAATTTCTTGAGCACCTGCATACTTGTGTGCCGCAATAAGAATTGTTTGATCTGCCATGAACATGGCTCGCCATACTAGGTATGCCGCGGCACATGCTGTCTTGCCCATCTGTCGACCCAGCATGTTGATACTGTAACGATTTTCATGATAGCAAGTGATTAGTTCGCGTTGATAATCAAACAGTTTAAAAGGAACTTTACCTCTGGTTGGATGCTGTACCCAACAGTAGGTATCAATAAAGTAAACTGGATCTTGGGCACACAAGGCAAGTTCACGGACATTTTCGTCCGTGAACTTTTCTACTTGGAACGGTGCCTTGACAAAATTATTTTCAAGTGCCATTAGGCCTCCGTATTACTTCTTATCAGTAATGCTCTCTGAAACAAATTTTCTGTATTCACCCATGGCAATTTCAAATGCTTCTTCAACTCCAACATCTTTTCTGCCCATTGGGTTTTCGCCCTGACCGTTTGCACGGTTTTGTCCGTAGTCGGCACTACCACTGCCTTGACCTGGCTTGCTTGGAAGTTTATCAAATGTAGTACCTTTGTCGTCTGCTTTACCCTGTGGACTGTTTGCCCATTCGTTAATGCCAGCCAATGCTAAAATACGACTGTATTCTTGTTGACCTTCGTAAACACCTTGGCCGTATACATTGCCTGCGGCTGGAACTGCATCAGTGGCTTCTTCAACTTTTTCTTCGTCATCTGCCTCGGCATTGTCATCTGCCTTGTCTTCTGACTTGCCATTCTTCTTGTCAATCATGGCTTTGAATGCGGCTTTTTGTGCGGCACTTTGTGCTTCGTTAGTTACACCAGCAAGTTGAAGTATACGAGCGGACTCGTCAACTTCATCTTCTTTTTCAGGAACAGCACCGGCTGGCACTGGTGTGTCATCGTCGTGATCATCGTCTGATCCACCATAGTTGCCAGCACCAGCTTTGTGAACTTGTCCGGTTGAAGTTTGTGTTACTGTTCCACCTTTGGAAGTTCTTGAAACATCGCCTGCCGCTTCTTCGACATCAAATTCTTCGTCGCCTAGCTTGAAACTGTCTTTACCGTCGGCTTTGGCCTGTTGTGCTTTGAAGTGCATGGCTCCAGCACCTTCTTCAACATCTGGCTCAGCTTCTTGTTCAGCTTCTTGTTCAGCTTCTAACTCATGGTCATGCATGTCATGGTCGCCGTCGCCATCCAGATCTAGCCTTGGATCCATTGGAGGTTGTTGACCCATTGTTTGTGCGCCCATTGGTGGCAACTCGGCTTCTGGAGCCTCGCCGCCCATGGCACCTGGTTCAACTGCAAGGGCAATTTCTGGTTCAGCACTTGCGCCACCAACATTGATACCAGCTAAACGAAGGATGTTTCCAATTTCGTCGGCGCTGTCTGTGGTAACACTGATATTCTTGCCGGGCATAGAAATAGTCACCGACATTTGTTCACCTTGGCCGCCTTGCGACATAGCGTCTGTGTAGCATTCAGCAACGCCTTCTTTGGCGCCACGAATACCTTCAGTTAATTTTTTATTACTCATTTTTTAGCTCCTGACTTGGTTGGATATGGTATATCCTGTTTTTTTGTTCCAACTGGACTGGTTTTGCCATCTGCTGGCGATTCCCAAGTTGGGCTTGTTTTTGCTGACTCTTTAGATTGTGTAATATTCTTACGAGCTTCGGCTCGGTTATTATCTAAATCTTTTAATAGACTTTGATTATACTTATCTCCAGCGGCATCATCTGCTGAAACAGCATTTGCTTCTGCGCTGGAATAATCTGCACAAAGTAGCGCCTCATGATTTGGCTCTTTGTCATCTTCTATTTGTTTTTCAATTGGCTCGTCGCGTCCAAATACTTTAATGGTTCCGTCTCGTACAAATAGTAGGCCACGAAGCTCTGCTTCTAGTACTGGCGGACTAATTGGTAAGCGAGTTACTACATCAACAATAACAAGTTCTGCTCCACCATATTGTGGAAAGTCCATTGGTACTGCTTGTAGCATTAATTTTTCAGGGCGACCTACTTCTAACGCATCATATTTTTTCATATGGCGTTCTAAACATTCTAACTGTGCTTCAGATGGTTGAAAAACCATCTTAATACGATAGCGATGTTCTTGTTGTAACTTGCTTATATACTCTAGTAGGGTTGGCATAATTAAATCCTCTTATAAGACTATTTATTGTGACCAACACGGTTTAGGATGGCTTTGACAATATCATTGCGGTTTCCGATCATGCCAGAGTCTGTTGCATCGAGGATATTATCATCGTTGCCCTTTTCCCCATCCATTCTTGCCTTACGCAATTGTAACTCAACCATTTTGAGCTTTTTATCCAACTTTGCAGTCTTAGCATCCACTGCTGTTTTTAACAATTGCGCGGCAACTTCAAAAATCTTACCCGCATTTCTATCATCTACATTAAAGCCTAAATCCATCAAGCGTTCGCTTTGTTCCTGCGCTTTGTTTGCAAGTCCATCCAGCTCTCGCTCTGCTGAAGCCATATCTGTTACAGTAGGCAACGCAATATCTACACGAGTTGCCATGTCAATGGTTGCCAGTGCAGTATCTATTTCCTCCTGTATTTCCACAGGAACTTCAGTTGGTTGTGTGTCTAATAAAGCATTGGCTTCGTCAATCGGTGCAAAGCCAAACACTTCTTCTAATTTTTTAGTCATGAACTACTTATGACTATTTGCGTCTCTTCCGAGTCGGATTTACATTGTTAAAAATGTCTTCTTCTGTTAGAATACGGAATGTGGCACCCATACGCTGGCACCATGCTTTGGCGGCCGCCCATTTGCACATGTTGAGTGCAACAGCGGCTTTTTCTTGCTGGCTACGGGCAAGTTCCATCACTGCTTGTGACTTGGGTTTGATTTCAACCAGTTCAGCATGTCTACCATTGGCATTTTGATACACAACAAAGAAGTCTGGAACATAGAATGTGTCTTTTCCTGTGAAAGGATTGCGATAAGGTATGCGTACATTTTCACTTGCCCAATTAACTACACCCGGATGGTTGTCACAAAAACGCATGAATGTCAGTTCCCAACCACTGCGGTATTTAGGAGTGCCTTTACCTACATATTTCTCCGGGTGCGTTGGAGTAAAGAACCCTTGTGAGTAGTTGTTGGCCATTATAGTTCACGAGCAATTACAGTACTCAATTTGGCAGGTTTGTCTTTGTAATATCTAACTGTGTTGGGCAAGGTTAAATTGATATAATCCAATATGTTTTGATCAACATCTATTTTACCTGTGCTGGTAGCTTTGTCAACAAATTGTTTAAAGTTTAAATCTTTTTCTACACACACATTCCAAAAAACAATCACAATGTTTTCTGCGGCAATCCTGGACAGTCCAACTGATAAAATCTTTTGAACTGCTTTGTCAAAGTCCACTTGTGGAATTACTTTTACCATACTGTTGAATTACCCTTTAATGGATTAGTTGTTTGATAACTTTGTTGTCGAGCGGCCTGTTGGCTTGATAGTGTATTGCTTTTGGTATCGTTGGCGTTGACAGGTGCATATCCGTTGACAACAGCTGGACCAATTGCTTCTTTTTGTTGGTTCAGCGCAGTATTATAGATTACTTCTCTATCGACCACTCTGACTTCGGGTGCATATCTCTGTGTTGATGTATTGGCTTCCAGTTGAGCTTGCTTGACTGCTATCTGTAAATCCTTTGGAGAATCGCTGGCAGGATTAAAATTGTTCTTAAATGCAGTTTGCCATTCTGTAGTGCTTGACTTGAAGTCGGGCATGTTTTCTAGTCTAGACAAAAAGTCTGACTGTTTGCTGGCCTCGGTGCGAGTTGGAAAAGTACTATTTGTCGCAGGAGAAACTGTACCAGTGCTTGCATCATACAAACTTGGCTCTGCTGTGTTATTATCCAATGGAATTGTAACTGTATTTACAAATTGTGGTGTAGTTGTACTAAAGCTTCTTGCCATAAAAGATTCCACTGTTGGTGTCGGTGGCTTGGCATGTGGATCTGGTGGCAATGTTGTTCGACGACTGGCCAGGCTTCCTGGCTTGACTGGATTTATATTTGGATCATATCCAACATCACCTGGTAGCTTGTGTAGACCAGCTCTTCCTCTTGGGATTCCGTATGACGCCGAAGTCGGATCACTGTTATTGGCGGAACCGCCGCCATTTTGCACCCAGCCATTTACAGGTTTATCAGCTGGCTTGTTAACTGCTGGATTCACTGGGGTTGATATTGCATTTGGAGGTGATTGAGTCTTGTTCAACGCCGAAGCACCAACACCAGTGGTAACATCTTGTGCCTGTCCATCACAAAATTCAGATTCCATATTTTCATACCTAATTGTCACTGTCCATAACACCACATCACTAGTTGCATAATCCAAAGTATCGTGTTGTGCATCTGTAATGAATGCATTCTTCAATGTGTATATTTTATCAGAGGTAGGGCCACCTCCCAACGACTTCTGCGTAATTTTTACTTCGATTGACGCAAAGTCTGCTTTTTTACTGCCGTCTGTGCAATCAAACTGACCATGCACAAATTTCCAAATCACCGAATCTGCAACTTTGTTACACTGGTCATAAAAGCTTATAGTAATTGGTTCGTAGTTGAATTTTGTTTGTACAATTGTTTTATGGTTGTAGACATTGATAATTTGTGTGTCAGTAGACCAGCGTGGCAACTCACAAGTTTTAGCGACCAACGGGGGACTTGAACCAATGCCTTCACCACTGAGAACAACATCCCATGCAAATTTTAGGTAAGGGAATCCGCTTTCAAGAGGAAGTCCATTTTCCTGACGGCCAATAAGTCGTGTTGCTAAATTTGAATATGACATTTGTTATAATGAAAAAGGGCGATTTCTCGCCCTTTTTATTTCTCCTAATAAGGGCAAGCATTTCTGCTTACACTTACTTATCACTTGATATTAAAGCTAGTTATTAACCGCCTGAAGCACCTGCTGTTGATACGCCTGCTGTGTTGTCTGGTGTGTCACCTTCTAGTACTGGGATATCCGTTACAATATGGTTGGCATTGTCATACTTGATGGCAATGGTAATGTTCAATGGATCACTGCTTGAGTAGTTGTTCTCACCGTAGTTGACGTTTTGAATGTATGCACCACCTAGGTGCCACCCATCTAACACAACTTCGCCACCATTTCCGCCATCTAAGTTTTCAATACGCAAACCAAATTTGTAGCCTTGTCCAGATGTTGCACCGGCTTGACTAGCATGGTCCAGCTGTCTTTCAAGTTGTTTTGCAATTGCTGTTGCAACTTTGCCAGTTACATCATCTTTTACAGTGATTGTAATTGGATCCCAAGTGTGTTTACCTGCCAAGAAAATTCTTGAATTGTAAACATCAACTGTGATATCGTCGTGCGTTACGCTTGGACGAGTTACGCTAACAACCTGACTTGTTAGTTCAAGTGTATCAGCACCATTGCCAAAGTTATTTAGGACTACGCGAAAACGATAACCTAACTTTGGTTGAACAAGAGCGCCTGAGCTACCACCTGGTACATTAAATTTGTCTAATTGGACCGCCATTTTATTTCTCCTTGTCCTTATTTAGTGCCGCCGGCAATCGCGCCAGTGTTTACTACCCTAACAGGAATGTAGATAAATTCTGCGGCTTTGACTGGCTCAATTGCCACATCAATGTACAGTTCATTTCTATCAATTCTAGCTGGTGTATTGTTTGTTGAATCACAAACTACTAAGAAGTCATAAACAGCTCTTTTGCTATACAAATCTGCCAAGAAGCCGTTGAATACAGAAATAATACGATCGCGAGTCTTTTGATCGTTTGGTTCAAATATGAACGGACGAGCAATAATATCAAACTGTTTACGCAAGTAAGCTAATAAACGGCCGACGTTAACACGATCCAATGCGGTATCTGCCGCGTACAATGTTTTCTGTCCCCAGATGTACAAACCTTGGCCTGGGAAGTTGACCAACGGGTTAATCTTGTCAAGATACAATGTATCTCGCTGACCTTGATTCAATGCCATTGGCATGAATTCGTTTTCAGAAGTTACTAGACCCAAGTTACTGATGCCACTTAGCGCACCGCGAGTTAAACCAGCTGGTGCAAACCATGGATAAGCAACTTGGTCGTTGTAGGCAAAGCCACGCAATACTGCATGACTTGCTGGAACTGCAACATCGTTGCCATTCAAGTCTGTTGATAAACAGCTTGGATAGTAAATTGCGGCTCCGCTACTTCGAGTTGTTAGGCCATCGGCACTGTTACTGCCTGCTTGTGTACCCAATGCCCAAGTATGAACATCACTCATTCTACTTGATAACTTCATTGGAGTGTCGGCAATAATAAACGCTGTTTCCTTACGATCATAATTCAATGTGATCATTTCGTCTAAACATTCAACATATCCTGGAGTTGCAATTAAGTTGAAGTCTAGTGTTTCTGCACGAAGATCCGGATTGTCTGTCAATGCTTCTTGTAAACGCTTGACAACTACTCGGCGTTGTGCCTTGTCAAACATGTAAGGAGCACCGGCTTTGGCGCCTGCATCGATATTGCCAGATTCTGTGTGCCAACGGCTCATATCTCCGTCTTCTACCCATTTCTTAACATTACCAGAACTCATTGCGCTGTTCCATAATAGCATATCATCTGGATAGTAAGCTGGGTTTGGTGCTGTCTCTAATGCTGTTGCACCATTTTGTGTTCCTGTGGTGTCGCCCAATGTTGTTGTTAAATCAACAAACAAGCAACCTTCTTCTGTAGTTTGGTCTGCATTGTCACGAGCGACCCAAGCACTACCATCATATACTTTTAGTAATGGATAGTTGGCCATGTCATTTGTGTCAACCCATACATCGCCAAAGCTTGGATTTGCTGGCTCTTCAGTGTTGACATCAACTTGACTGACTGCTTTCCAAATTGGTGTTCCTGCCACTGTATCTTTTACATAGATGTCAACGGTGTCGCCGGCATCATACCATAACTTACCATTTGGAATTGCGCCTGCTGGTTTGTCATCGCCTGCTGATGGATCAATTACAACCCAAGCATCACCATTGTAGCGTCTAATTTGAAATTTTGCTTCGTTGCTATCTGGAAATTCAATGTAAAGATCATTTACATTTAGTGCATCTCCAAATGCTGTAGTTGCAAGTGTGTTGTTGCCGTAACCAATTCTCATGTCAGCACCGTTTGGACCAATTACTTGTTTTGTCCATGTTTCTGTGCTTGCATTGTATTTCTTAATGACTGGAGCAAATCCTGCATTTGGACTTGTTACTTTAAACCAAACATTTCCAAGTGTTGGAGTTGGACGGTTATAGTGAGCACTAATTGTAACAGTGGCAGAAATTGCGGCTGAACTTAAATGTACCCAGGCACCAGCTAATTTTTTATAGAACTGGCGCATTGTGGTACTGGCATCTACTGCATAGTCTCCGTTGGCACCAACGCCGTTGCCTGGCGCACCAACAGTGACTCTAACTTTTTGCTTGATCCACTTGTTGCCGTCGCCTTCAAAGATTCCCCAAGATGAAAACAATGTATCTAACCAGTATTGACCGTTGGTTGGAGGACCAACTGGTGCCATTGCTGATGGCTCTAATTCTTCCATCTTTAGATCTGCTCGCACAACAATTGCGCGGTTGGCAATGCCTAAGTAATAGTAAGCGGCCAACAAGCCGTATTCGTTTAATTCGTGACCGTGTACTGGTGTGCCGTCGACGATAGTGAAATTTGGTTCACCATATAATTGTACTAATTCTCTCTGGCTTGTGAGCATTAGTGGTTTAAGGGCAAAAGGTGCTGTAGTGTAAGTTGCGCTTGTTCCGTCTGGTGCTTTCTTGTTAGAAGCACTTGCTAAAACAATAACAGGTACAGTTCCATTGCCTGCAGATGCGTATGCACTTTCATCAATGATCGATACACTTACGCCTGGGGAAACTAGCTGAGCCATTTTAATATCTCCGTAATCTTAAGGGATTCTCATTACCCTTCATGAAGATATTTAGCTATAAAACGAAAAATGACGATATTTAGCGGTACAACTGATTTTATAATTTACTGGACAACCATTTCTAGCTGTTTATATAGATTATCCACAGTACTGTTGTTGTCAATTACTGCATCAAACTTGGTACCAACCCAAGCCCATTCGCTGGCATGCACATCTGAGTAGGCAGTGGCCATATGGTTGAAAGTACCAGCATTTGTACTTATGGCAATATCGTACCATTCTGGATCTTCTCCTCGCACTACCCTGATCACTTGTCCACCAGCATTTCTAATTGCTTTGATTTCATTGGGAAATCTACAGTCAGAAATTACAATATTATCTGTGGTATTTCGTAAGCGAGCTTCTAAACTTGCAATCCATATGTCGTCGTGAAAGCTTTTACGGCAAACTTCAGTTCCCCACCACTGTAAAACCCAGCGAGGAGTTAGGTTTGGCATGTCAAGTCTGGTGCTCCACCAGGGATCCACTTGTTCTCGCCATTCACGGGCTTGTTTAGTGCGGCCTTCCAGCATTTCTCTATCCCAGCCAAAAACGGCGGCTACCGCATCTTTGAGGGTTGAGGCAAAAGAATCTCTGCGAAATTCGTGAAAGTTAACAAGATAGTCTGCGGCTGTGTCTTTACCAGACCCTATAAATCCACATACGCCAATAATTTTTGTAGTCATAGCTAAGTGTAGCACAACTGTGACACTAGGTCAATTATTTTTTAGCCAATTATGAAGCCCAGTGGTGTGCCACCATCTGAATATTTTGACAAGTCATCTTCCAGCTTTTCTATTTCAGCTGATGCTTGTGTGATCAGATCATTGCCGTTCAATTGTACTCCACCCTGCGGTCCGGCCAAGCTTGCAAACTTGCTACGAGCTTGTCCTAGTATCATTTTTGCATTGGCCAAACTGTAATTTCTAAGCCATTGCTTGCAATGGGTGTCAGCCAGCAGTGATTCAACCGGACGATAATTGAATGTATGTAAAATAACTGGTTCATCACCTTTGATATTTCTATGTAATGTCAAACGCTTTGTTTCGGAAATCCAAGTAAACATCAAATTGGCACCAAAAAAGTAGCCAAGCATCTTGCGCTGACCCATGTATAACTCAAAAGTTGCAAGTCCTTGGCCTCTTGTGGCATTCAGCATATACATATTAAGATAGCCAGCTTCAAACGGTTCAAATGATGCGGCCGTGGTTCCAATACCGCCGCCACTGGATCTGTAAACATTGGTAACTTCATTGATTTCGTCTGGCAGATAGTATGTGCTTTCGGCAGGTTGTAAATTTAAAATCATGAAGCTTTCTTCTACTGCACGACTGCTTCGCTGGCGGTAGTAATCAATAGATTTATCAATCACAAGATCGTAGTGTTCTTTGTCAAGCTCAATATCAACCATGCCACCACCGAGACTAAGCTCAATGAATCGTTGTACTTTTGATCGTTCGGATGTTTTTGTGTCGTCTGCCATATAGTGTCTCCGAGACTATTTACCGGAGACACTCCACAAAACCTACTTGATTGCTCGGAGCAAGATTGTTTCTGGACTAATGCGCCCTTTTAACCTGGTTTCCACTGATCTAATGGTGTCCATAAACTTACGCAATCCGGGCTTGCCCTGTGTCTTAAACTCTGCCAGCTTTTCTGCGGGTTTACGCAGGGTCTTGCAAGTGCTCTTGATCTCATCAAAGCCAATGATAGCAGAGCCCTTAACGCCCAACTGTCCCACTACCATGTCGCCATGCATGGCTACAACAAAGCGACCCAACTTGCGAGTCTTGGTATTGTAAGTCCACAGCTCACTCATTTCTAAGATCTCAGTTGGGTTAATGCTCTTGAGACCAAGCTCAGCAAACTCTCTAAGATACTTTAGACCTTTAACTTGGCGCTCAGGTGGCACTGGCTTGCGCTTGGGCTTGGCACGAGTGGCAATTTTACTAGTTTTGTATGCACTAGCATCATTGATAATTGCCTCGTAGAACTTGATTAATGCTTTGACATCACGCTTGCTCATGTGTTTGTACCCTTCCATGAGCTGGCTGTCCCTTCCTTCCAGCAATTCATTTAGTTCGTTAATTTTGGGTTGGATGAATTCTGCCACTTTGGCAATGTACTGCACAGAAATGTTTTGCCCTTGTAAGAATTTGTAAGCAGAAAATTCTTTGCCTTCAGTTATAAACTCGTCAATTGCTCCTTCAATCTCGCCCATTGCTTCACTGAACTTTTCAGCAAGCCTGTCTTGGATTGTTTCTTTTTTGACCACTGGTACCGCTGGATCAACTACCACATTTTTCTCAGAAGCAAGACGAGCTTCCAAGTTTCCAATTAGCTGATGGATGTGACGCTCCTCATCATTTTGCAGTTCAAATCCTGCCAGCACCATACGGCACACCCAACCAACTGTTAAAGTATACTGGCTGTCATTGACTGCTTTGAACTTGGCAGGATAATGTGCCAATTCTTCTTTAGTAGCACAATATGCTTCAAAAAATGCCCTGGCATCTTTGTGATCACAGGAGTAGTTGTACCAGTTGAACGCACGGCTCATTTGAATTCTGCGTTGCACTTCATCCCATGTGCCCTGTTCAGTCCATTCTGGTTCGTGCCCCATACGATGAATGTCAGTGACTTGGATGGCTTTTAGCTTGGGCTTGCCATTGGCATCAAATTTTACTGTGCCAGAGTCTCTGGCAGTACGAGTGCTTCGGCCCAGTGTTTTTTTCTTTTTAGGGGGTTTTGCGACTGTGCGTTTAGTTGCTGTGGCCATGTTTTACTCCAAGTTAGTAGCGTATAGATGCTATTATAACTTATCTTTGCGAACCTGTCAAGCGACATCTAAGCGGTAAATAACACAATAGAATAGGTCCATAATGGACCTGAGGAAATTATGCCTAGAATCTCACTTTGGAAAAACGCTAAAACGCAAGACTATTACTATCAGGACCGTGTGATCCGTGACATGGTAGATGCCAGCGGCACCAGCATGTTGGTCCACAAATATTTAGGACCAGCGGCAGTTGAGGATGGATCAGATCCGGCCAAGCCAAATTTGGCGGCTCAGACCGAAATTAACGAAATGGACATACAAGACATCTTGTTTATGGAAAACCGCGATCGTGTATACGATACCACTATCTATGAATTGCGTGGTACTTATAATGTCAACGACCAAGACTTTGACTTGAGTCAGTTTGGTTTATTTTTAAATGCTGACACCTTGTTTATCACATTCCATACCAATGAGATGGTCAAACATCTAGGGCGAAAATTAATGGCAGGTGATGTCATTGAGTTGCCGCACTTGAATGACGATTTACTATTAGATGCCAACGCAAAAAGTATTAACAAATTTTATGTAGTACAGGATGCATCAAAAGCCGCAGAAGGTTTTGGTCCAACTTGGTGGTCGCATCTTTGGCGAATCAAAGTGGCACCAATGAATGATGCACAGGAATATCGTAGCATCTTAGGCAATCCAGAAGATGAAGACAGCTTGAAAAATGCATTGAGTACCTACAATCGAGAAATTCAAATTAGCAATGCCATTGTTGAATCAGCAAAAGTAATGACTCCAAACACCGGCTACCTTAATACTCCATTTGATAACATTACAAATGTTCCAGTAATAAATGTAATGAGCGGACAGAGTACAAGTATCATTCATGTTGCTACCCCTGAAAATTCCAGTGATCGTACAGGCGTTGACAGTGGATTGTCTTTTCCAGATGCGCCAAGTCAGGGCATGTTGTTTCAAAGAGCAGATTTTACTCCAACTAGATTATTTGTGTATCGTGGAAATAAATGGCATAGGGTCATGGACAACTTGAACGAAATGCAGTGGATCAACAATACTGTCAACGCTGGCAATTTTATTAACAATACAAATACTACCACTACGCAAGGCGCTGGTGGAACTGTTAATACTGTTCCTGAACGCCAGGCCCTGAGTAAAGTATTTGTAAAACCTAAGGCAGATAATTAATGGCTCAACAATATTTTTACGACCAACAAATAAGACGCTGGTTGCTTCAGTTCATGCGTGTGTTTGGCGGCTTCAGTGTTAAGATGGGCAAGGATGCAAACAATGATGATTACTATCATCAAGTGCCGGTACGCTACGGTGATACGAATCGTATGAGTCAACACATACTTCGCAAAAACAGCGAGAACACAATTCTTAGTGTGCCTGCCATCAGTTGTTATATTGCAGAGCTTGTGCCCAATGCAGATCGCCGCCTAAATCCGTCGCATCAAGATGCTGTGCAAATTTATGAGAAGGCAGTTGACCCACTGGGCAATGTACTAGATAGCATTGGTGAAACTTATACCTTAGAAAGACATGCACCTATTCCGTTTGATCTAACAATCAATGTGGACATTTGGACCAGTAATACAGAACAGAAGCTTCAGTTACTTGAGCAAATTTTACTATTGTTCAATCCAAGTGTTAACTTACAAAGCAGTCAGAATCCATATGACTGGACCAGTTTGGCAGTGGTAGAACTTGTAAACATTACTTGGACTGCTCGTAGTATTCCGCAAGGAACAGACGATATCATAGACGTAGCAAGTTTAATCTTCTCCCTGCCAATTTATTTGACACCACCTGCCAAGGTCAAAAGACAGGTGCTTATCCATAGTATTCTTGCCAGCATTAGTGCTTTCAACAGCCCAATTGATGCTACAACATTCCTTGACAACATTGTGCTCAATGAGCAGACTGCAAACAGCAGACAATGGATCACTTTTAAAGATCGTCACATTAAGGTAAATGAAGATTTTGTTCAGTTACTGAACAATGATAATACTGCAAAAGACAATGACGACAGCACTGGTGCAAACCTAAGTTGGAAATCACACTTTGAGATACACGGCGGCATTAGAAATGGCATTACTGAACTTCGATTGAAATTGGGCGATGCACTGGATCCAAACGAAATAATTTTACGGGTGGTTGAAGTTCCTGGAAATGAAAATGTACTTGGCTATTCTATGGACAACAGCACATTGCCAACTGATACAATCCCAATGATCAACGGTGTAGTTGATCCAGAAAGATCTTCTCCGGGCACAGCCAATATTCCTGTGCCGGCTGTTGGACAGCGATATCTATTGGCCAACAACATGATTATGAATAGCTTGTGGGGCAACTTGGAAGCATTTACCAATGACATTATTGAGTATAACGGCAGTAATTGGATTGTTTCATTTGATGCACGGGCTGTCAACACCAGTGGTTATACTACCAATGCCAACACAATGAAAAAGTTATACTTCAATGGCACAGATTGGGTATTGGCAATAGAAGGAATATTCGAACAAGGCTGGTGGCGCATAGTCAACTAACTACAAAGTATGAGAGCAGTAGGCGCACTAATCGTAAGTAAAAAAACAGGCAGAGCAATGATGCAGTTGCGAAGTCCCAGTGAATCACACAGCATGTGTTGGGGCATATGGGGCGGCAAGCTTGAAGGCAATGAAGGTGACCTCAATGGACTCAAAAGAGAACTGTGTGAAGAACTAGGTTTTCCTGGTGTGCCAGAAACTATTGCAATCAGTCATGTGTACACTTTCACCACTAGAGACAAACGATTTAGACATGTCAGTTATCTAATCTTATGCGAAGACGAGTTTGTACCCATCATTGATTCAGAGAGTGCAGGTTATTGTTGGGTAAACATGTGGGAGTGGCCACAGCCATTGCATCGCAATACAGCCAAGATGTTTAACAGTAGAGGTTTTAAAGAAACGCTCGAAGGGTTATTAAACAATGTTAAGAGTAATTAAGGCGCCAAATAAAAAATTACTTGACATTTATACAGGGCCCCACCACCAACTAGAATATCAACATTGTTGGGAGCCGTGGCTTAACAACCCTCTTCTAAATAATCTGTATAAAAATTCTATCAGTCACACAGAAAGATGGTACTTGGAAATTCGTCGTCTCATCAATGAGGAATTGTGGTACCATCCGTTGCTCAATAGTATAATTTTAGACCAAAGTCTCAAGACTAAACTTGTAATGAGCTCAGTGTTGGATGGTGCAAGTATGCGTAGTGTGCTGGCCAATGATATGTATCCAGAATATCATATTTCTGCAGGCATCAATCTTAAAAAATTAAATCGCTGGTGCTCATTTTTTGTCAGCTTGCCTACTTCACATAAAATTCTTGTGTCCCTAAATGCCCAATCTCTCGACTAAGATCTAAGTCGCAAAATATTTTAACATTGTTCTGCGAAAGCACTTCGCAAAAACCCATATCCTCGCCGTGCCATGAAGAACTGGGTGCATGCCACTTTAGAGGAAAATGTGGGCTTGGAATTTCATTGACGATACTGGCCTTCATTAATACACAACCCATTCCTGTGTATTTTATTTCAGCTAGACCGTGACCGCTGACATCCACTGGTTCAACAGGATTAATGTTGTAAAAAGCAGTGACATGAAATGGCTCTACTCTCTTGGAGTATGTTGCACAAACAACATTTTTATTGTGTTCAAGTAGTCTGACAATGACATCTTCTGGAAATGTCATATCGCTATCAAACCACATGACGTGATCTGCTTGATGAGTATTAATAGCACTATCTAACAATACTTGTCGTTGATTGCTCAATACTGTACCTGCATCCATTTCTAGTACTACTGGTATACCTTGCTTTTCAGTGAATCGTATTGCGTTGGTTAGGCAAAACGCACTCAATGAATGCATCATTCCATTTGTTGGAATGCAGATTACAACCTGCTCACTCAAAGCAGGTTGTTTATCAAAGATAGTTTTCCCGGACTTTAACAAGTTTTATTCGCCCACGTCACTTGGCACATTAGATAAATTTGCCTTGCGTTCTGCTAACCTGGTGGTCTTATTAATTACATTAAGAAAACTTTGGCACTTGGTAATTGTTTCTTCATACAGTTCAGCTGGTAATTTTAACATCTGTTCCATATTATCAAAACTAAACTTTTGTGTCAATGCTTCAATTGCGGCTTTTCTGGCCAATGCTTCTACCCAGAATTCAGGTTCTGCATTTTCCAAGGCTGTTTCAATATCTGTGCCAATTTCAGCCTTTAGTTCATTAATTTTTTCTAGAATGATATTCATTTCATTTAGCACTGACGCTAGTTCGTCTTCATTGCTGGTTTGCTCGAACAAATTATTCAACGCTTCAATTTCTTGGCAAAGAATAACCAATAGTCTTGGACCACTGGCCGATCCATATAGAAAGTTTTCTCTTTCAAATTTGGTACGGAATGGTACATTCTTCAATAACGCTCTAGAACTGGCTAGAACTTCAACTTGTGATAGTTGCATGGGTAAACTCCTTTAATAACTTACTATGTATCAAAATATTTTCTGAAATCATAACCAAAAAGAAAGGGCGTTGCCGCCCTTTCTTTGTTTATCAACGATTAAGTTGCATAAGGTGTACTTCGACCGCCAAATGTAGAACTTAAACTAACGGCACCTGTACTGATACTAATGTAAGCGCCAAGTGTACCGCGTAATGCGGTATTTGAGCCTGCGCCTGGGGCCGCATTGCTGTAGCCCTTTTTGACATTAGTAAAAGTCATTGCCGATCCAGTTGCTGGAAGGATTGCCATAATGTATATCTCCTTTGCTAGTTACCAGAGCTTAAAGTTCGGTTGTAGCCGAACCGCCTAACTTAGCAATTTGAGCTGTTAAGGCATCAAGTTGTAGCTGTTGGGCTTTAATTGCTTCGAGCAACAATGCTGTCAACTTCTCATACTTAACAGTTTTATAACCTTCAAATGCACTGGCTGATACAAGCTGTGGTAATACTGCTTCAACTTCTTGAGCAATAACACCAACTTCTTCTTTGTCAACAATGCCCAAGGCCAACGCTGTATCATTTGGACGGAAAGTAACACCACGCAAGCTCATTACCTTGGCAATAGGATCTGTAATTTCTACAATGTCCTTCTTCAAGTTAATGTCTGAGTAGTAAGCTGTAACTTCACCAGTAGCTGTAATAGCACCAGTAACTGTCAAAGCACCTGTTGCACAAGCACTACTTGTGGACAATGCACCAGTGTGTGTACTTGCCAAGACGCTTGATGTAACATAGCCAGAACCGTTTGTCAACTGGTTGTTGTTTGTGATACTGTTGGTAACTGTAACTGCACCTGTTGCACCACTTACGCTAATACCTGTACCAGCAACGATACTTGTTACACCAGCATTGGTCAATGTAATTGTGCTACCTAATGCCACTGCACCGCCACCTGACATGCCTGTACCAGCTGTGACTGTAACAGAACTGTTTGCTAGTTTGACATTTGTAACTGCGCCGGTGGCAATTGTCAATGCTGTTGAACTACCAGTTGTACCTGAACCTGTTACATCACCAGTGAATGTTAAAGCGCCACTTGGAATAGAAACTGCTGTTGTTGAAATTGCAGTAATTAAACCCTTGCCGTTGACTGTGATTACTGGAATAGCCGTTGCTGAACCAAATGCACCAGTATTACTGTTGACTGTGGCCAGTGTAGCTGCCGCTGTTACATTGCCAGCACCAGTAAATGATGGGCTAGTGTATGTGACATCGCCAGTTAAAGCAATAGTTCTACCTGTTGCTAATGCTGTTGCTGTGTCTGCATTACCTGTCAAAGCACCAGTAAAGCCAGTTGATGTAACACTAGTTAAACCAGCCAATGTTGTTGAGCTTGCACCCAATGCAATTGCTGTTGTACCAACTGTTACTGAGCTGTTTGCCAATGCGCTGTTTGGAACACTTACTAAACGAGCATTTGGTAATGTACCGCTAGTAATGTTACTTGCATTAGTTGTATCTGTTGTAGCAGATGTAGCTAAACCAGTGATCTTGCTTGTAGCAATACTACCAGCTAAGTCAGCATTTAAAATTGCACCAGTTAGTGCCAATTTGCTGTAGGCAATTGCGGCGCTGGCACTAATGTCACCGTTGACAATTGTACCGTCGGCAATCATTGTGCTTGTAACAGTACCTGTGTCGCCTGTTGTTACCAATGTTCCATTTGTTGCTGGAATACTAATTGCTGTTGTGCCTGCCACTGCCGGAGGAGTTAATGTAACAGTACCGCTTGTTGCACCAGTTAGTGCCAAGCTTGACATACCAACACCACTGCCACTGGCAGAGATTGTTGCAGTACCAAGTTGAATTGTGTTGCCGCTTAAGAATAGATCTTTGAATCTGTAGGTTGCACTACCCAAGTTGTATGTAACATCAGTGCTTGGAAGCAAATGACCACCAATTGTTGCACCGTTGATTGTTGGGCTTGTTAATGTTTTGTTGGTCAAAGTCTGAGTAGTTGTTTTATCAACTGTTACAGCAGTATCAATTGCAACACTTGTACCACTTACGCTGATACCTGTACCTGCTGTATGAACTGTAACTGCCGCGCTACCATCAAAACTTACACCGTTAATTGTACGGGCTGTTGCCAATGTAGTAGCTGTTGTAGCATTACCAGTTAGCGCACCAACAAAACTTGTTGATGTTACACTTGTTAGGCCAGCAAACACAGTTGATGTTGCACCTAAGCTTAGAGCAGTTGAACCAATTGTGACTGAGCTGTTTGTCAACGATGAGTTTGGAACGCTGGCTAAAGAAATAACACCTGTTGAGCTGTTGTATGCAACGCCTGTTGCAGTTGTTGCGCTGAGTGCGGCTCTAGCACGAGTATCAGTATAGTATAAGCTTGTACCTTCGGCAACATCGCTAGTTGTCAATGTACGAGTTCCACCCAATGCTGTTGCTGTTCCATTGATAGTGATGCTGTTGTTTGCCAATGCAGTATTTGGGATAGAACCCAAGCTGATTACACCTGTTGCACTACTGTAGCTAACACCAGTTGCTGTTGTTGCACTCAATGCGGCTCTAGCACGAGTGGTTGTATGGTATTGGTTTGTACTACCTTCTGCCAATCCATCTGTATTGACTGCCATTGGATAGTATGTTGCGCCATCATTTGTAAATTGCCAAATGTCCGAACCTTCATTCCAACGCAATGATACCTTGGAATCATCACCTCGATTGACTTCAACACCAGCATTTTGTGAGGCTGAGCCAGTCCAATCACTGTTTAATGTGATAATGTTGTCAGCTAAGTTAATTGTATTTGAATTGACTGTGGTTGTTGTTCCGTTGACTGTCAAGTTGCCTGAAATTGTAACACCAGTTGCATCAGCGGTCATGGCTGTTGAACCATCTGCTGTCAGTGTAATTGAACCTGTTCCTGTGTCAACTACTGAAACACTTGAGTTACCTTGTGTGATACTGCTTGTGCTTAATGCGCCAACTGTACTATCAACATAACCTTTTGTTGCGGCATCTGTATTGGCACTTGGAGTACCTAGGCCAATAATTTTGGCAGTGTTCATGTTAATGGCATTACCAAACGAAACTGCTACGCCTGCGCTGTCAGTGACATTCTTACCGCTTTGAATTTGTAAAGTACCGCTTACTGCTGTTAATGTTGTACTTGAACCCAATTGTAAAACACCAGTACCAGCTGTGGTAATACGCATGTTTTGGTCAGTGTCAGTACTGAAAGTCATTGTACCTGATGTGTCCTGAATAACTGCTTTGCCGTTAACATACAATGTACCTGGACCAACAAACACGTCTTTCCACGGATATGAAGCAGTACCTAGGCTATAGGTGTTGCTTGCACTTGGTGTAATGTTACCAGTGATACCCATGTTGCCGGTCAATGTTAAACCAGCAAATGTTGGTGTAGCGGCAGTTGTGATTGACTGGGTAGTTGTGATAACACCAGTTGATGAGCTGTAGCTGATGCTACCTGTTCCACTTAATGCGGCTCTTGCACGAGCATTAGTGAAATATAAATTATTTGGCGATGATGCTTTTTCTAATACATCATCTGCATTTAGAACTACTGCGCCGCCGTATGTGTTGACGGTTGTTACACCACCAATTTCAACAACTGATGTTGCTCCGTTGTTTTTCTTGATGAAAATTCTGCCGTCATATGTGTTGATAGCAATTTCGCCTAATTCTAGTTGAGCTGTTGTTGGAACTTTGCTCGCCTGTGAACTACGCTTTAAAATGATTTGATTGGCCATTTTGAGTATCTACTCCCTTTTTGGTCTATTGATGGGTTTCGTCCATTCTTTCCAAAGCTATTTACCAGGACCAACCAATAATCAGTGGTAGTACTTGAATATTTTAGAATTCGCCGCCATCGAGAGCTATGTCTGATTGGGCGATTGAGTCAATTTGGCCGGACTCGTTTAATGTTATTGTTAGGGTTTTGGTAGAAGCGCCGTAGGCTCCAGATAAATCAACTGGACCAATTCTGCTTTCTTTGGCAAATACAATACTTGATGTGCCAATTGTAAAATTTCCTGCAGTGATCACAGTCCATGTTGTTTTTTCGTTAATAGTTCCTTCTTCCACATACACTTTGGCGCCGGAAGTCAACTCTACGCTACTATCTGCGTCCTTTGATCTTGTGAGTTTATTAGTGCTGGCCGACCAGGTATAAATTCCGTTGGTAGTTGCTGGACTTTGGCCAGCCAACAATACCCTATCTTTATCGTTCAGTGTCACTCCGTCAATTGTAAAAACAGAATTGGCCAGGTCAATAGGGGAACGAAGCACAACTCTTGCACTATCTTTATAGTCTGAGATTGCACTTACTAAATTTCTACCGCGAAATATTGGCATTTATACTCTTACCTCAAAGTCAATTTGACGCAGTATTTAGCAGGAAAGGCATAGTTTCCTATGCCCTCCCTTTTACTCAACCAATTTAGATTCTAAATTAGATTAGTATGTACCACCGTCGATTGTACTAGACTCATTTAGAACACCACCAGCTGTCAAGCCAGAGACTGAACTTACGCGAATATAGATATAATCGTCTTGTTCCGGAGCTTCAGTTAATACAATACTTGTTATACCACTTGTAGTAGAAATACTATAAGAGTATGTAGGTGCTTGGATTAAACCGTTGACATACACTTGTGTATTGTCAATTGAGCTTACTAAAACACCAGTACTGTAACTTAATGTTGTGCCATCACCGGTAAAGTTCAATGATGTACTTGAAGTAGCAATGTTCTGTGGAACAAACTTGCTTCCTGCGGCAGACCAAACCAGTGTGTAACCATCAGATAAACCAACTGTTGTGTCAACGTCGGCCAATGCATTAATACTTGCGGCTGCAATACGAGCATCTGCTCTTGCATTGGTATAGTACAGGTTAGTTGAACCTTCTGCAACTGCATCAGTATTTGGTTTTGCGTATGTGAATACACCAGTACCACCGTTGTAGCTTAATACATTAGTATCATTTGATGTTAATGTAATTGCGGCACGAGCCTGAGCATTTGTAAACCATTTGTTTGTACGACCAAGATCAGAAATGTCATCACTTGATAGAACAACTGTGTGGTTTTGTCCGTTGACTGACCATACAGCGGCCTGTGTGCTGACAACGCCTGTTGTGTTGTCATAGTCAATGTTGGCACCGTTACTGATAGCGGCTCTTGCACGAGTGTCAGTGTAGTACTTGTTGGTTGCACCTTCTGCAACATCATCAGTTGTTGTATGGGCCAAGTCAAATACAAATACACCAGTTGTGGCATTGTATGACAATACTGTGTTTTTGCTTGTGGTCAAACTAATAGCATTTCTAGCACGAGTGTCAGTGAAGTACTTGTTGGTTGGTGAACCAAGTTCTTGTACATCATCTGTGTTCAATACCAAGCTAGTACCCAATGAAACATCATGTGTGTTAATTGTAACTTTGCTGTTTGTCAAACTGCTATTTGGAATAGCGGCTAGTGCAATAACACCAGTTGATGAACTATAAGTTACACCACTTACTGTTGTTGCGCTCACTGCTTGACGAATGTTTGCATCTGTTACTTTTGCGTATGTGAATACACCTGCGGCATAAGTCAAATCGCCCCAACCAGTTCCACTTGCTGTGGCACTAAAGTGTGCGCGAACTTCAGTTGGACTTGGACCTGTGTAAGTAAATGCACCAGTTGCAGAGTCATATGCAAAACTGCCATCACCACCTGCATCAACTACACTTAAAGTACTACGGGCACGGGCCTGTGTAAAGTACATGGTGCCACTTGATACTGTCGCGGCTGGATCTTCTGCTAATTGACTTGTGTTGTGATTACTAATATCACTAACTTGTCCAGTTACATTACCAGTCAGGTTACCTGTAACATTACCTGTCAATGCACCAGCAAAACCAACTGTAGATGTTAATACACCTGCGGCAAATGTCAAACCAGCATTATCGCTTAGTAGTCCAGCTGTGCCAGCAAATGTAACACGACCGCTTGTCAATGAGCTTGCTGTCAAACTAGCAGTAGAAACACTTGTTGTGCCAACTATTTTTGTAGCAGTTAGTGTGTCAGTTAAAAATGTTAGATCTGAATCAGAACTTAATAGGCCTGCAGATCCAGCAAATACAACTCGTCCGTTAATCAACGAACTAAATGTACCTGACGCACCCGATACGCTACCGTTTAAGTCACCAGTAAAGCTTGGTGCGGCCAGTCCACCAGTAATACTCAAGTCACCTGCTACAGTCAAGCCTTTGTTCAATGCCCATTTGTCTGAACTTGAAACATAGGTAATTGTTGCGCCTGCGCCATCTACTGTAATACCAGCACCGTTAGCGGCTGACGCATCTGCGGCACCTGCACCAAGTGTGATATTTTTATCAGCAATTGTAACAACTGTTGAATTTACAGCAGTCATTGTACCGTTAACTGTCAAATCACCACCAACTGTAACATTACCAAAAGTAACATTGCTTGATGTCTCTACAGCCTGTCCAATTGCAATTTCGCCAGTGCTAGTATTGTATGATACACCAGTTCCACCAACTAATGCGGCTCTGGCACGAGCATTTGTGTAGTACAGGTTAGTGCCTTCTGCAAGATTGGTTGTTGTCTTAGTGGCTAATTGTGTATCAAATCTAGCTGTTGTATAATATAAGTTAGTACCTTCTGCAAGATTGGTTGTTGTCTTAGTAGCAAGTCTTGTATCCCATCGTGCATCTGTCAAGTACTTGTTGGTTCCACCAACAGCTTCAGCAATGTCATCAGCATTTAATGTTAAACTACCACCCAATGAAACATCATGTGTGTTAAGTGTAACTTTGCTGTTTGTCAAACTTGCATTTGGAATGTTAGCCAATGCAATAACACCAGTTGCTGAGTCATATGTGGCACCTGAAGCTGTTGTAGCACTTAAATTGCCACGAACATCAGCGGCTGTGACTTTGGCAAATGTAACTACACCAGTTGCTGAGTCATATGTCAATCCACCAAAGCCAGTACCACTTGTTGCGGCGCTCAATGCTTGACGAATATTTGCATCTGTTACTTTGGCAAATGTATTAACACCAGTTGCTGAGTCATATGTCAATCCACCCCAACCAGTTCCACTTGTTGCGGCACTAAAGTGTGCGCGAACTTCAGCATCACTTGGACCTGTGTAAGTAAATGCACCAGTTGCAGAGTCATATGCAAAACTACCATCACCACCTGCATCAACTGCACTGATTGCGGCCTTGACACGAGCGTTAGTGAAATACATGGTACCACTTGATACTGTCGCGGCTGGATCTTCTGCAACATTGGTTGTGTTTGGAGCAGTAATATTGATAACACCTGTTCCAGCAGTATAACTTAGTCTATCCCAACCTGTTGCACTGATTGCGGCTCTGGCTCTTGTGTTTGTATAATATAAATTTGTACCTTCAGCGATATCAGTTGTAGTTGGTACTACAAATGTGAAAATACCGGTTGTTGCGTTATAGGCTAAAAGATTAGAGTTGCCAGTTGTTAAACTTACTGCGGCACGGGCTCTTGTATCTGTATAATATAAATTTGTACCTTCGGCGATGTCAGAAGTTGTCAATACCACTGTGTGGTTTTGTCCGTTAACTGACCAAACTGCGGCTTGTGTACTGATAATACCAGTAGCTGAATCATAAGCAATATTGGAACCATTGCTTACACTTGCACGAGCACGGGCTGTTGTAAAGTATAAGTGGGTTGAACCTTCTGCTACTTTATCTGTGTCTGGTTTAGCAAAAGTAAATCCACCAGTACTACTGCTGTATGTTAAAATACTGTTGTCGTCGGTTGTTAAACTAACTGCTGTTCTAGCTCTTGCATTGGTAAAATATACATTTGTAGTACCTTCTAATACGCCATCACTTGTTGGATGTGAGTATGTGAACGCACCAGTTGTACTGTTATAGTCTAAAACACTGGTGTTATTGCTTGACAATGAAATATCACCACGAACACGAGTTGTCAAGTAGTATAGGTTATTTGAACCTTCTGGTACATCGTCTGTACTATTAATTGTAATTCCATTGATCAACGAATCAACATATTGCTTGGTTGTAGCACCTAAGTTGGCAACTGGATCAGCATTCAATACCAAGAAACCTGACATTGTGTCGCCGGCTTTGGCCAGTTTACCAGCTAGTGCTGTAGTGACTGTTGATGTAAAACTTGCATCATTGTTAATCGCACTTGCTAATTCAGATAGTGTGTCTAGTACTGAAGGAGCAGAGTTAATTAAATTTGTTACGGCTGTTCCAACATAGGCTGTTGTAGCAACTTGGGTTGTGTGTACTGACTGTGACGCGGTTGGCGCCGTAGGAGTTCCACGAAGGTCCAACGATCCTGATAGGGAACTTGACCTGGCTTTAATAATTGGCATTTTTTTATCCTCTTAAAGAGTTCTAGTGAACTCTAATCTTGGCATTTTTAAGTATGGTGCCAACCAACATGAGAATATATTATATCACTAACAACCAGTAGTTTTTCGTTATATAAACGCTACCATCACTGGCTGTAATTTTTACTTCATATCTGCTTGGACTACTGTTTTGAGGAGCAGTACCAACGATATTACCTCCACTAATTGATAGCCACGAAATTGCGGCTTCTCCATCATATGCTGGATCAATAGTAAAGTTTGTAGCATTATTTACTCCAATTGGAAAAATAACGCTGTCTCCACCGGAAAATGTTCCGATATAGCTGGTTGAGTCTGTCCAATGTGGCTGATTGGTTCCTACCCTAATAAGGCCTGGAAACACAAACTCATTGCCACTGGTGTCGACTATTGTCAAATCCTGCGACTGTTGCCAAAACTGAGTTGACATCAATGAAGTTTCGATCATGACTTGCATGCGGTCTGATGACGGATAATCAATTCTAGTAATTGCCTTACCGCCAATTTTAACTGATGTGCCATATGTTATATCTGTTGCAACAATTGTAATTGTGGTAAAATTAGAAAGAGTGGCATAATACAATCCAACAATGTTGGGTCTAGGCCTGTCACTTGAAACTGTGCTCTTCAACACCCTGACTAAAATTCTATCATTTTGTTCTGGAGGTTCATCAAATGCAAGTATGTGCCCATCAATCAAATTAAAACTGTAAAATGGTTCTTGTTGTATTCCATTTACAGATACAACCAAGTTGTTTACTCCAGCCACTGACATCTGCAGATCAAATGTCATTGTTGATTCATCACCAGAAAATATTTTTGTGATTGCACTGAATGCTTGTGTCTGTGTTCTAAAAAGTCCCAGTGCCGAGTCAAATGTAATTACTTGGCCGTCTGTTGGATTTGTAATGTTTACATCAGTCAATGCATTTAAATCTAAATTATCAATTTTAAGATCTAACACTGATTCTGCGCCGGTTGCTCTGGTCAACTCTGTTGCAACCTTGTTGTCAACATAAACTTTATCTGTGATTGTTTGCCAATTGGTGCCATCAAAGAATTCAGGTTTGGTTACAGTTTGATCAAATCTAACATAGCCGGCGGCACTAATCACTGGGCGGTCTGATTCGGGCCCGCTGGGAAGCTTTAAGGCTCCTTTACCTTCAATTTTTAAAACACCAGATTCTGGTGTAAAAGATTCTTGAGAGTGATTAATTTTAATTGTCATTATGCTTTACCTGCAATCTTTTCTTGACTACGACCATATGCCGCTAAACCTAATACAGCACCCATGGCAATGTGATACAGGCCAGCGCCTTGTAGTGTTAGTGGTGACCATTGACTTGTAACCGACCCATGAAATAATGATTGCATTATTGACCATAGCACTGGAAATATTACAAAGTCTGTGCAACAGGTAATCATATAAATCACTGCCATCATTGGGCGCCATTTGCTATTGATAAAATCTCCAAATCCTTTTGATGCTTCAATTGTCGTGGTACCGCCTTCTTGCATGGCTCCGCCAGTGCTTGTTAAATTGCTATTGGATTGGCCAGTGCCACTGAACGAATTTGTTTGAGACATGCTGGATGAACTAGCACCAAAGGTACTTGAGCCAGCACCAAAGCCGCTGGCGCTTGCTCCACTGAAACCGGACCCGCCAAATCCACTGGTGCTTGCGCCACCAAATCCACTAGTGCTTGCGCCACCAAATCCACTTGCTGGGGTAGTACTACCAAAACCACCTGAGGCAGGTGCTGAACCAAATCCAGAACTTGACGGTGTGGCTGTAACAAGTGTTGATGTTCCACTTGATACCTTATTCGCGATCGAATTTTTAGCTGTGTCGCTTACAGGATTCGTTGCATGACTGTCGTCATAATCATCTAATTTTGGCATTGCGGCCTCCTTATTTAGGAGTATTTACCAAAGCGGATGTTTTTGCAGTATGTATTTTGGTCCATTTACCTATTGGGCAAGATTCGCTTTCTAAAATTATTTTAAAATTTATAAAGCATCCACATTGTCTACATTGTCTTGCAGGTCTATAGTACCATTCACACTTTTGACAGTGGCTGGCCCGTTCCAATTTTGTTTTTATATCTACAAACATGCTGTACTTATGCAATGAAAAAGGGCTCCGAAGAGCCCTTTTTGTATAAACTTAACTAATCAGTAGATTAGATGAAGCTTAGGTTAGTTGCATCGATAGCAATTGTGTTAACATAATCAGAAGCGTTACCCAAAGAGTTTGACGCATTTGATAATTCAACATAACCATATCGTGTCATGAAGCTGACAGTTGGTTCAAATGTTGATGGATCTAACACAACACCAGAACTCATCAATGGAATGTATGGGCAATAGAATGCAGGAGCATCCATCTCATTTGCACCTTTGTATCCAACTAGAACTGGAGCGGCGTCGCCAGCGTAATGGTTAACATATACGCGAACTGAACTGTTCAATGTACCAACAAACTTTGTATTTGTAGGAGCTTCGAATGTACCTTCTGTTGTACGAGCAAATGCGCTGGTAGTAGCAGATTGTAGGATTGTCAACGCTGTTGGGCTAATAACAATGTAGTTACCTGCACCACGACGTGTACGGCTAGCGATGTCGTTAGCGGCACGGTTGATCAACACAGCCAATGCGGCGTGTTGGTCACCAACGAAGTTGGCTGTACCAGAAACTGCACCTTGGTCATATGTACCAAATACACTACCTGCTAAACCAATCAATGAACCAATGATTTCTTGGTCGATTTCAGCAGTAATTTCTTGTGCTAGAGCGGCCATGATTTCTGCTTCAACGTCAACACCATGAATGGCTTGTGCGTCTTGAGCGGCTTCAAATGTCCAACGAGCTGATAACCTACGGCTCTTAGCTTCTACAGTCTCTTTCAAGATCTGGATGTTCATTCTCTTACCAGCGGCACCTTCTAATGTGCCTGTGGTTTCAGCTTTACCAGCTGAGCTACCAGAATACTGAGTAGCAATGCTGAATGGGCTTAGAGCTTCATCATTTGCAGTAATAGCTTTACCGACGTTGCCGCTTACGGCTGAACTTGCGGATGCGGCATCTGCATAACGCACACGCAATGTGTGGATCTGCGATACTGGGCCTTGCATTGGTTGTACACCAACTAATTCGTTAGCAATGGTTGTTGGCATTACACGACGAATAACTGGCAAAATAACCTTGTTTAGAACAGCAACATTACCCTGTGCAGTTGCACCAGCAGTTGCAGTTTCTGTCAAATACTTTTTAGTATTTTCTAAACAGACTTCCATTGTGGACTTGCGTTGTCCAGTTAGGCCTTCTGTCAAAGCCTGCTTGGTAGCAGACCAATTTTTAGCTTCAAATAGAGCTTGTGACATTTTGTATGTCTCCTTAATTAATTCTTAATTCCAGCGAGTTTACGAAGTTGCTGAATAGTATCATCAGCTTCGGCTGGGGCAGTAACTGACTCATTAAGAGCTTTGTTACCTGTAACCACAGTCTTCTGTGATTGCTGTCCTTCAACTAGTTGTTTCTTCTCTCGACGAACTTCTTCGTTTAGAACAGATGGCAAGTATTTCTGGAATTGGTCTTTTAGTTTACTGGTATCAGTACCTTCTAATAACTCTTCCATAACGCCACGCTTGTCTTTCGACAATGGTGAACATAATTCTTGCATAACGCGAACTCGCTGTGCTTGATCTTCCGCAATGCGCTGACGACGAAGCGACTCGCTAATTTGTACTTCTTTATGTGTTAGTTTTGTATTAGCCTCGGCCAATTGGCCTTGAATTTCGATAATTGATTTGTTAAGCTGGCTAACGGCAGTACCGTCTGCAAACTTAGATGCCATAAATTCTGCGGCAAAAGCTTCCATGATCTTACGACCAAAGTTGTTTTCTTTTGCTTCACGAATATCTGTTTTTAACTGTGACATTTCTTTCTTGAATGACTCTGTAACTAGACCGTTGATCTTGCTACTGGCTTTCTGAATGAAAGCTGTACGAGTTTCATTAATTGCTTTACGACCCTCAGACACTAGTTTTACGCGAGCGTTTACCAATGCCTTATGATCTTCATGCAATTCAGTTAATTCGCCTGTTAACTTGCGTAATGCAAATTCTTCTAAGCGAGCAATACTTTGTTTTTGTGCGCCACGATCGCCACGAAGTTCTGCAATTTCTTTGGCAAGTGTTTCCAGTACCAATTTTTGTAGCATTGTAGCATCTTCTTTGATCTTTGTAGCATACTTCACACGCTGAACAATTGCTTGTTCACGCAGTGATTTTAAATCTGTTGCTCCTGCATTGATAGTATCTTGCATTAACTTATCCATTGCTTCGATAAGTTGTCCTCTATCATGCTCGTAGCGTGAAGCAAATTCTTCACGCAATTCTGCCGTTACAGTTTCACGGCTTTCGGCTATATGTTTTTCCCAAGCGGCGTTGATATTCTCACGCACCTCTTCGGATAAAACAACTGAGCCCAACATCTCTGTAAAATTACTCATGGTTTTTTCCTCAGACTTTCTTTAGATTCGTAATGAATCTAGTAACCTCATTTTCGAGGTGTTTTTGTGCGGACCTATCGTAGGTCGCCGCGTAGGCCACATCCATTAGAGCGGCACGTCTACGACTGCCCATTACTCGTTCATAAATTGGTGTTGGATAAGCTTCTGGAGCACTTGGTTGTGCTACCACATCAACAGTGACAATCTCAAATTCGGAAACATTACCAGATTCCTGGACATTTCCTGAGCCGCGACTGCTGACGCCTAACTTTACACCACTTTCAAGTAATGTTTTGATAATGTTACCCATTGGGGTTGGGATAAGTTTTAATTTACCATAACCATTGGGGCCATCCATCCACATTTCAGTGACCATATGACTTACTCGGTCAATGTTCACTTGTAGATCGTCTGGATGATCTGCTTCTCCAAGGACGGAGAAACCACTATCTAATCGTTTACGAATGCTCTCTACAGCATTGGTGATTTCATTTACAGGGTAGATACGCTGATTGTGATTGCGTACTCCACCTTGAATAAAAACACCTTTCATGTAGAGATCCTTACCGCCACTGGCCGTGTCTTTAGTTTCAAGAACCATTTGGGCTTGATCAAAAGATAAGTTTTCGCGTAGTGGCTGTAGGTTCTGCATGGTTTAACCCTTTGGTAAGACTGAAGAACTTGAACCAGCTTCGCGTCCAGGAGCGGCACCAGGTTTTGCAACCTTGCTAACTGCTGGGCGAGTTGTTCCGCCTAAATCTTGTGAACTTGGTGCTTTAGCTGGTGATGTGCCGCTGGCAACGCCTTCTCCACTTGTGCTTCCACCAAATGATGTTGATGGACGAGCCATCATTGGGTTGCGTTTTGCAACTGGGCTAGTAGTATTAGTAGCACCTGTTACACTATTTGCACCTGAACCGGCGCCTACTGCTTGGCCTTCTGAATTGGCATCTAGTTTTACTCGTTGTAATTCTAGAGCTTCTTCTAAAGACTCGCCTGTTGGCATTGGCATTTCTTCGGCATTGTCGTCAGCACCCATTTCTGGACCCATTTCTGAATCCTGGTCACCTTCACCGGATACCATCTCTTCAAATTCTGCTTTTAGTTTGGCCAGGGCTGATTCTACATCTAACATTGCGTCAGCAACATCAGCGGCATCAGAACTAACTGGTTCTGCACCTTCTTCGCCATTGTCCATGCCGGCTTCTAAATCATCAGCTGGTACTTCCAAATCTTGGATACCGGCTTCTTCATCGCCTTCGGCTTCTTGTGTTAAATCTGCATCAACTTCGTCTACGGAATTGATAGCTTCTTGTTGTTGATCTTCTTGATCATCATCAGTCATAATGTCTTCATAGACCTGACGACCAACGCTTACATAGTAATCATGTAACAACGCACTAGCTTTATCTTCTTCTTTATTCAAAAGATGATCTAATGCCTGTTCTAGAACTGTTTTACTCATTATTAGTCTCCTTGCGCTAAGGGGCACACATAAGAATGTGCTTTACCAATAACTACTTACTATTGGCACACTATAATGAAGTTCATATGGTAGAAAAAACGGTGTTTTTCTACTGAAAGATTACAATTTTATTACATTGACTGCTCGACAGGGCGAGCATACATTTTTTTGACTAATTGTAATCGTTGTTTTGTTTCGTATTTCCGTAAATCTCTGATTTTTCTTAAACGATTCACATGTTCAAGCGTCAAACGCTTCCTACGCAAATCGCCAAAGAAAGCAACTTCAGGATCAATTTCTTTGTCGATCTCATCTTGGTTGGCCATTAAATCATTGAATCTCATAAGTGTACTTATCCAAAATGTAATTTAAGTTCCAGGCGGTGCTGGTGGTGTTCCTAGATCTGCGGCAGGTGCTCCTGCGTCGGCTCCACCTTCTGGACCTTCTGCTGGATTGGCATCAAGACCACCTGACAGGTCTAAATCACTGTCATTTGGTCCAGATACACCGGTTGCGCTAAATCCTGCTCCTGTTTCTCCGCTCATGTCTACTGCTTCTTCACCTTGATTTTCTTCACGCCACAGCGTTTCGTTTTCTAACAGTTCGTCATCATCCAAGCCCAAGTACTTCTTCAGTTTAAATCTATGGCTTAGATATGGAATCTCAGCAAGTTGACTAAACACACCTGCACGAGCTCCATCAATTTCAATTTCACGGTATCCGCTGAAGTTTTGTGGCTCTAACAAGTCAATGTCAAAGTCAGAACTGTCAAGATTTACGCCTCTATTCTTCATAAAAGCCTTGAATTCACGGTCGAGATACGGAGCAATTAGCCCCTGTAGCCTACGACAATATCTGTTAAAACGGTACTCTTGAATCATTGCAGTACCCAGTTTTCCATCTGTATAAACTGCGGCACTATCGTCTGGACCAGTTGGCAAATAGCTACTTGGGATACGCAGACCACGCAATAACTTGTTGTTAAAGTACTTTAAATCGTCGATTTCACCTAGTCCTGAGCCGCCAGGTAATGTTTCAACTTTACTTCCACGACCATCAGCAGTTGTGGCAAAGAAGAAATCTTCTAGCATGGTCAATGGATTATAACTTGCATCCATTGTTGCTCCGCCACCTGTGCGGGTTGGAATTCTACGCTGGTGAATTTCGTTTTTAACACGCTCAACGAATGCCATAGCTTGGTGTGCCGGCAAATTACCTGTGTCAATATAGAATACTCTGCGTTCTGGTGCTCGTTGTACACGATAGATAATAACTGCATCTTCAAGCATTTCTTTTTGCTTGTAGATTTTAAACACGCTGTCTAATATACTGTTGCCAAACGGCCAAGTTCCATCAAGTCCTTCGTTTAGTGTCATATGAATTATATGTTCACTATCGATGGCTACTTCTTGTACCTGCTGGCCTGCCTTTGAATAGTTTACGCCAGTTGCAGGATATGGCCCTTGTGGAGTAGCACCCATGGTTGAAAGTGTTTTGACATTGTCAATGGGTTTTGTTGCAACCTTTGAAGCAAAGTTTGGATGCACATTGCTAATGACATACTGTTCAACATCTCTGCCTTCTGCTTCATTGATAACTGCTCGTTTGACATCTGATGGATTTACCCAGTACAACTCAAATGTTTCCGGATCGCGCATGAAGAACTGATCTCCATATTTGATGGCACTACGGAACATTCTAAAAATGCGTTGATCCATTTTGTTAATTGCACACCACTTCTTCAGTGACTCTTGTACAATCTTGCTTTCACTATCGGTTGGATCTTCTTTCCACATGATTCGGAAAGGTAAATTTGTATCTAGTTCTGCTTGTGTACAGAACTCAGCAATGGTATCCAATGCGGCATTGACTTCTGAGTCCGCATCCATCAAATCATATTGACCATAACGATCAACACGGTTTGGTTGTCCAGTGTATACATCTTGTAGCCAAGATGAGTATTTGGCCGAAGCCGCAGATGATCCACCTCGATTACTTGAAGTAAGTTCGGTTTCTGGATCCCAGATTTTAAAGTGTTTTCGCCATGACATAGTTAGCTTACTTACCTTATTTTATTAACTCAGCCTTACCGGAGTATTTGCTTCAGAACCACGAGTATTTCCTCGGATGGCATCTAAATCACCAACAATGGACGACAGATAACTCATTGCTTGAGTCAAAATTTCCGGAGTCAACGGCGTTGCATTTAAACGATTGGTCACAATTGATTCTCCTGCGCTCAACGACTCTGCGGTTGGCACAGTTCCTGACACGCCAGGTATTGACATGTCGCTTGAGCTTGGCAATTGAATTTGACCAGCATCTTTCATCTGTGTCATTGCTTTGCCAATTTCTGTCAAATACTGTGCTGTCAATCTAACTTCATCACTGGCACCAGCTTTGGCAAACTCCAACAATTGGTCTTTGAAATTACCTAATGCATCTTTATCAAATCCACTCAATCCAGCGTTGATATCAAGCAGACCTGTACCGAAATTTTTAATGCCGTTGCCTAACTTTTCAATCTTGTCTGCCATTGGAGCCAGTTGTATGATGCGTTCTAACGGGCTCTTAGATCCAACTAATCCAAGTAGTCCAGATATAATTCCACCTGCAGATGCCGCAATTGCCGCGGCAGTAAATGCCGCCATACCTAGTGCAATAGCACCAAGCCCTAGACCTACCATCATTAAATTAGAGCCGCTTACATCACCAATCATTTTTAATGACTCGGCAAACGGCTTCATTCCAATGCTTGCAACACCAAGTGCTAGACCCATCCCCGCGGCAGTTACTCCAAGAGCGGCCATTGCTAATAGGCCAGCACCAAACAATACTGCTCCAGCACCTGACATCATTATTGTACCAAGTGCAAAGACTGCGGCTCCAAGTATGCCAAGTGCAATAGTCCCTTTTATTAAACTACCCCAATTTACTTTATTAAATGATTGAAAGCCTTTTCCTGCTACCCACATTGCGGCACCTAGTGCGCCAATTGCTAATGCACCTATTAGAATACTGGCCGACATACCGCCTAGCAATGAAGCCGCTACGCCTAGTATACCTATAGCGCCTGCTCCTTTAATTAAACTACTCCATTCAACTTCATTAAATATTTTAAATCCAACTGCTGATACTAATAGTGATGCACCCAAGATTGCAATAACACCTGCACCTTTTAATATTGAATTAGAACCTTTGTCTAATAATTTTGCAATTCCTATTAGGCCTCCTAATGCAATTGTTCCTTTAAGCATGCCTTCCCAAGTGACTTCACCAAATGTTTTAAATCCGTGTGCGGCCAAGGCCAAGGCACCACCTAGCAATGCCAGTGTTCCTGCACCTTTGATAGTTTTGTTGTCCCCTAGTTTGCCAAGGAAGTCGCCAAACGCACTCATGCCACTACTGGCGGCACCACCTAGCTTGCTGAACATTCCGCCGGCTTTACTACCAACAGAACTTAATGCTCCTCCAGCGGCGCTACCGGCGCCTTTGCTAAACACACCGCCAACAATTTTTCCGCCAGCACTTGCGGCTTCTGCACCTTTGCCAAGTGCTCCGCCCAGTATGCTTCCAATTTTAGAAAGTCCGCCACTGCCGCCAAATAGTGCCATTCCTATGCCGCCAAACACCAATGGAGTCAGTACACCAAGTACACCAACCATAGTGGCTGTCAGTCCAATGATAACATTACGCAGGCTGTTTAGGGCCGCTTCCAGTTGATTCATTGTTTTGATATTGCCGGCTTCAGATGTTGTTCCACCTAGGTCTGCTTTGGCCTTCTTTTCAGCTTCTGCATTGGTTGCGGCCTGACCTATTGTAGTACCAAAATTCAACTGTCGTTGTTTGGCTTCCATGTATTTTAGGTCGCCGGTATTATATGAAGATGCACCTCCAGCGGCCAGTCCTGCGGCCTCTCGTTGCATTTGAGCTGAAAATCCGCCTGAATCAAATTTTCCATTTCTGCCGCCTGCACCACCTGCATCGGCACTTCGACCAATTGCGCCAATTGTATCTGCAAATTCCGGACCCATCTTTTCAATTGCAAAAGCAATACCTTTGTCTCGAGTCTGTTGATCTTGCATCAACAATGCAATCTGATTGGCATCGCTATCGCCCATGCCGGTGCCTTTCATCAATGCCATCTTGATATCTTCTGCACCTTCAATGCCCAGTGTACTTGCTGTTTGTCCTGCTAGACTTCTTTTAAAATCATTGATACTTTTTAGCACTTCCTCAGCACTTAATCCAAAAGTATTACTTAATTTTCTTGCACTTTCCGCAGTATCAGCAAATGCTTTGGCTGATGCTTTTACTGCATCGTCACCGCGTTTGCCGCTGAGTGCTGTCTGTTGTGCAATGGATGCCATCAATATGGCCTGTTCTTCCTGGCTCATTCCCAATTCACTCACTGCGACAGATGCTCTATCAATATCTTTAACAAAGTCTTTGCCTAGACGATTGTTTAAGGTCCTGGTAAAATTACTGCCGTTGCGGAAACCTCTAGACAAGTCACTTAAATTTTCTATAGCATCTTGACTGCCATTGCCAAAAGATTTAAAGCCTTGATTACTTTCAGAAATAACTTTTATAAAGCTATCTCCAAGTCCACTCATTAATTTTGCTTGTCGAACTGATCCAACTTTGAATGCACCCAGGTCAGCAAAGCCTCCAACACCTGCGGCATCTTTGGCAAAGTCACTCATTGCTCCCAGTGCAAAACTTGCACCAGCTGAAAATCCAAACAACATCTTGCCAACAACAGTATTGGCTCCTTTAAATGTCTCTGCTAGTCCGCCCAATGATTGGCCAATTGTTCCAGTTCCAAGTGCAAGTTCTTTACCAAATCGCTTGACTCCTCTCTGCTGGGCTTCCATTTCCCATTCTAAATCTTTTGTTGCTTTGGTTAATTCATCTTGTGCTTCTGTGGTATCTTCAACTGAATTGCGAAGCTTTTCTAATTTTTTTCTTAACTTTTCTACTTCTTTACTATTTTCACCGTGCTTTTTTGTTGCGGCGGCTATCTGCTTTGCATTTAAGTCAAGAGCTTTATCCAATGCTTTACTGCCACTGGTGGCGTTGGCCGCTTTGCCACCAGTCTGACCAACTGAACCATCACCTTTGCCTCTGCCCATTTGCACAGCCAAACGATTTATCGCAGTTATCAATTCATCTATTTTATGATCAGCTATGTCAGCCATGTGTTTTTCTTTTAATCTGGGTCATTAGGACATTAAAGTACCACATAAATAGATTATGCATATTATAGGCCTATGAACCTATTTACCGTTAAGGATTAAGTACATGGATAAAGAAAACCCACTCAAGAAGCCCGTTTCGCAGGCTACTGCCAATCCGTTGGCAAATTTTTACCGTAGACCCGGCACCTATGTCAGTTTACCCAGTAAAGGACGATACTACCTGTCAAACATCAAACTGTCTGACAATGGAGAATTGGCAGTTTATCCAATGACTGCCAAAGATGAACTAGCACTGAAGAACCCAGATGCACTACTAAACGGCGAAGCACTGAAACAAGTGCTGGCCAGTGTAGTGCCGGACATTAGCAATGTCAATGAAATTCCAGCACCAGACATTGACATGATTTTGGTTGCCATGCGTATGGCCAGCTATGGTGATGACTTGGATCTAAATGTAAATCACAATTGTACAGCCAGTGAAGGCAAAAGTCAAAGTGTCACAGTTGGTCTAGGATCAATTTTAGGAACAATGAAAGAGATTCCAGACGGTTCCGGAGAAGTGGTATTATCAAATGGTGTCAAAGTGCTGTTGCGACCTTACTCATTGGAAAATCAAAGCAAGTTGCTAAGAGTACAGTTTACAACCATGCGTCAGTTGCAGGCCATGGAAGCCAACGAAAAGAACACCATTGATCAAAAAGCCGATGTGGCCAACAAGGGTTATGACATGTTGACCAATCTAAGCCAGGAAATTTTAGCAGGTAGTATCATTGCAGTTGTACTGCCAGATGGAACTGAAGTGACCAACTATGGACACATTTATGATTGGGTCAAGAACTTGGATCGTGCCAGTGCCGATCGTCTAGATCAAGAAATGAAACTGTTTGCAGATTATGGCATCACACGCACATTGGAAATGACTTGCGACTATTGCAAGGAGAAGTATACCACTGATATGCTGTTTGATCCAACAAGTTTTTTCGGCGCAGGCTCTTGATGTTAGGAACCAACGGAGCAAAGATTAAACGCTTCGTTGAAGGTATTGAAACTGATGCAAGAGCCCTGATCAAGGAAGTTACTACTTTGAGTGTTTGGGCGACCATAGACCCAGAAACCATATGGAACATGACTCACTTAGAAAGAGTTGTGCTATCTGAAGCAGTAAAAGAAAGAACAGAAGCAATGTATGGCAAAAAAGGATTTGCTCGCTCAAGGTGATTCATTTATCATCTTAGTAGAGCGATTCCATCGCTCTTGAATTTCGCATTGCTTCGCAATCGCTCATTCAGTTTTTATTGTTTAAGGTTTTAACGGTAAAGTATTGTAATGCAAGTGATGAAACATTTTGATTACTTGACACTGATGATTCAGTCACACTTAGCCCTGTTAAGGACTAAGAGAAAACTTGACACCGAAGTCCAAGCCACATCCAACTAAAGAAACTTGTTAAAGTAAGGGCGGTCACGCTGTACCCTTTTACACTCATCTTATATGACGCTACCGTATTGACCTAGTTGAAATCGTCGATACAGCATGTAGGTTGTAATAGTTCACCAGAGCCTACTCATTTTAGCTTTACTATACTAATCCCAGTTCTTTTCAAGCAATCGAACTTCGTCCTGTGAAGGATAGTGGGCGTTAGTCTCTGCTACTGCACAGAATTTCCTTCCCCAGCGCAACCCTAGTGCCTGGTTTTATGGGTGTCTAATTATATCGGCGACACTGGCCTATCAGTAGTGATCTTGTCGTTGTGAGTTTGCTAATTGAATTTGCGAAATCGCTGTGAGTGTCTACATTGCGTAGTAAATTAGCCAGGATGAGTTGTTGTACACTTTAATTATCATATGAGCCAGGATGAGTTATAGCCGTTGTTACAGCTTGTTTATTATGTGTGAGCCATGTACACGAACACTAATTTGTCCATTGTAATAATCTGTCGATTCCAATACTTTTCTATCAAATTGTTCTTTGGCCTCTATGTAAGAGCATACAGCCTTTGAATTACAGTAATGTAGAATCTCTCTAATAAAGTTATCTCTACCAAGAGATTCTACATCTTTGTTCAACTGATCATTGCTACCGTAGTATTCTTTCCAGTCTGAGTCAATCTTAGAACGAATACGCTTTTTCTTCTTGACTCCATTTTTCTGTTTGACCACTTTATAGGTAGTCTTGGAAAATTTTGCTAACTTTTTGCCAATATACATCCGATGGTCAGTTTTATTTGTTATAAGATAAACAAAACCAACACATTCTTCAGGAAGTACATCTACCACAGTACCTTGATACAGCCAAGTCATTACTTGGGAGTTGACAGGGCTTCTTTCTCGGCTGTAATCTCTTTACGGCGTTCTTTGATGGCCTTGCTCATTTCTTGCAGAGCCTTGCGAGCACGAGCGGCCGCGGCTTTGACACCTTTTGCAGTGAACTTTTCGTTTTCGCTTTTGTAGTTTTCAAACTGCTCTAACAATGTTTCGTGATTTGACATTAATGTCCCCTTAGTTAATTTCATTTACCTGTGTGTCAGTATCAAGCATGGTGAATCCGTTTTCTTTAACAACCATGAGCACATTATTGACTCGACTTGCTAACTCATCTCTATGTGAGATTAAGAAAATGTTACGATTCATTTCTCTGCCCATGGCTTTTAACACAGCCATCGATGCTTCAATACCAACACTATCCATTCCAGAATCTACTAACTCGTCGATAAACAACAAGTTCATTGGCTCTGTAAAGCTTTCATACACATCTCTAAAACTCCAGCTTAGTGCTAGAATTAAACGATTGCGTTCTCCCCTACTCAAATTATCAAAATCAAAAGTTTGACCCAATTGACTGATATCAACTTCCAAATCGCTTCTAAAAGAAACCTGATGTGGTAATTGTAACTTATCCAAGTAATAACCCAATCTGTGATTCAAATACGCAAGATTCTGTTCAATAATGCGTTTTCGGACAAATGAGTCTTTGCTTGTGAGTAATTTTAGTAAAAATTCCTGATGCTCTAGAAGCTTACTTACACGGTTAATTTCGTCCCAGCTAACCTCTGCAAGAGCTGTATTTTTAAGAGCACCGATTTGCTCTTGATAAGGATCATGTTCGGCGATCCTGTTTTCCAATTGCTTTTTTGCATTGTCAAGATTATTTTTATGAGCCATGGCATCTTCAACATTGATATATTTTGTTGAAGGACGATCTGCAAGATTGCCAATTTGTTTGACAGTGGCATTGGCCTGATCCAATGCTGTTTGTTCTTCGGCCTTTGACTTTTCAATCAGTTCAATGGCATCTTCTGCTTTTGAAATCATCACATCATGTGTTGAATCATGTACCTCTTGCCCACAGCTGGGGCATTGATGATCAACAATGGCTTCTAAATTGGATTGGGCCAAGGTCATGGCATCTGCTAACTTTTTAATGTTGCTCTGATGCATGGCCAGTTCTTTATTGGCTAACTTTAGGCGACTTTCATTTTCTTTGAATACCACCAACGAGCGATGCGCTTCGAGTTCAGCTTCAATGTCTGTATTTTCTAATTCCGTGATGGCTGAACCAAAACTGCTGATTTCATCTTCCTTCTTCTTGGCCCAGATACGGCTTCTGCGTTCTAGATCATCAATGCTGGTTTGTACTCTGACATTACTTTCTTGCAGAGCCTTGATGCGAGCATCTTCATCTCGAATCACTTCTTTGCTAGATTTAATTTGTTCTCTAAGAATTTCAGCCTTCTCACTCAGTTGTGTGATGCCCAGCAGTTCTTCAATGATATCACGCTGGTCTCCACTCTTGAGACTCAGGAACGGCTGTGTATAAGTGTTCAATGCAACCAAGTGCTTGAACATCTCAGCACTCATGCCAACCACTCTGTCAATGGCTTCTTGTGTTACTCGGTTTTCGCCTGCACCTTCATCAGTGCCTGCTTCGCTTACTTCTTGGTCGTCAACAATGAATCTCAGCAAGTTGGGTTTGCGGCCACGCTCAATGGTATACTTGTTGCCGTTTTTCTCAAACTCAACTGTAACAATCATGTTCTTGGCATTGGTCTTGTTGATCAAGTTTTCTTTGCGTATGTTTGTGAGAGCAGATCCAAATATGGCATAGCTGAGTGCATTGACAATGGTGGTTTTACCCACACCATTTCTAGCACCATCACCACCCAGGTCTAGATTGTTGCCTAGTACCAAGGTCATGCCATACTGATCCATACGAAGAGCCTGGGTAACATTACCCACGCTCATAAAATTCTTAATGGTTATATTTTTAAACTTGATCAATTGGTAAGTCCCTGATAGATATGTGCCAGTATTTGTTTGTCAATGTGAGCAGAGTCGATGGCCTGTATTTGATTAAGCACGATTGCATCAACGCTTTCAAATTTTATCTCTCCACCAGTCCACTCTGTTGCATGTTCTTCTGTTTTGCCGGGACTTAGACTGAGTTCCCGCATGTTGTATGCGTCTACCCATTGCTCTTTAATGTAGCTGGCTTCTTCGTAGCTGATGTCCACATCAATCGTGACTCTGGCAAAGGTTTGACTGTCAAACAGTTCTGCATGACGATCAATGGCCTGAGTCAAGGTAAGTGTTTTAAATTTAGGAGCCTTGTCCCAGGTTCTAAATTCTGGCTCTCCGCCGTACTCCAAGAACATACAGCCACGCTCATCATCCCAAGCATCTGCATAGTTGTGTGGAAAGCAATTGCCCATGTACACCACATTGCCTCTGCGCTGTCGTTTATGAAAGTGTCCTGAGAACACCAGCTCTTGATTGGGAAAGTGTCCTTCGTTGAGTCCACCATGGTCTGGCATTTCTACCATGGCATTCATTTTAAAGTGCGGCAGTTCAAAGTGTCCAAACACATAGCGACTCTTTAACTTTTTCATATCCTCCCATTCACTGCCAACCAGCCAAGGAACAATGGTCATGTCACCAATGGTGGTAATTTCGTCAATTAAATTGACATTGCTCAAGTGTTTGGCAAAGGGCAGTGAATTGATCTCTCGCTTCTCTCTGTATGCTAAATCATGATTGCCCATGATAACATACACCTGTTCAAAGTTTTCCGATAGATACTTGATATTTGACGTGGTATAATTTAATGTACTGACATTGACAGCGGACCTGTTGTTGTGCCAATCACCAAGGAAGATGCATGTTTCAGCACCTGCTTGCTTGGCTTCCTGGGTCATCCACTTGATAAAGTTTTCACAATCATCATTATGGGCTCTGCTGTTGTTTCTTAGGCCAAAATGAATATCTGTAAAGCATACAGCTTTTTTAAAAGGTTGAGTCATCAGTTATTGTAACATTTCTGCAAGTTTTTGTCTACATCTTTCTATTTCTTCTTTGATGTATAGTTTCTTCTTTTTCATTTCTTGGATCGACAAGTTGTCTTTGTAACTGGCCTCCATGGCACGAATTTTACGATCCATTTCATTATGTGAGTTTTCCAAATGACTAATGTGATGTCTAAGACTGTCGGCATGCATACTTGACTCTCCTTATTGTTTTAAAAAATTGAGCTAGCTCAGGTGGCTCCCATCCAAGTGGTTTTAAAACCTTGCCATCCTCACGCTTACGAACTTTTCCAGTTTCACTATCTATCTTGGCAAAGTTAGTTTTCATAACTTCTTTCCAAGCACCTTCGCCATCAGCACCCATACTATGTATCGCCCCAATGGTAACAACAAGGATGTCAATTAATGCATCTAATGTTTCAACTGCATCAGTATTATTAATTGCTTCAGTGAGTTCGGTGGTCTCTTCTTTGATAAGATTGAGATACATTGCAAACTGTTGTTGATCAAACTCACCTACAGTTTGATCGCATGCCCGCATGAACTTTTCTTGATCACGAAATGGATTCGTCATTTGTTGTTTCCCCTTCATCTACTAGAGTTGCGGCCAATGCTTCTGCATCTTTGAGAGCATTGAGTCGTTCAACTTCCGCATGGTGATGTTGCGAACTTTCCATCTGACGAGTCCAACTTGGCATTTGTCCTGAGTTCTGTAACATATCATCGCGAATATCACGCTGTCGTTTTTCTACATTAAGCACACGAGTAAAGCTGTTGGTCACAGCGGCAGTATAATAAGCAAATGGGTTTTGACTCTTGCCTTCATCAAACTGTAGGGCAATTTGTGTAAGCTGAATAAGAGCCTGTCCACGCATTTCATCCACATAGCTGTAACCTCGCCAGTTGCTTCGTAAGCTGTAACGCTCGCACAGCTTTAAGAACATGGCACCAAGTCGATTTGTAATCTGTCCGTGATCTTTGTCAAATGCGCCAGTCTTTAAATCGCCCTTCCAATGACTACGCAGTACTTCTCGCCATGTGCCATCTTCATTGATTACAAAGTGTTTGAATGGAGGAAAATTTACTTTACTACGGTGGTCAGCAAGGCTCTTGGGATTATTTTTACGACCTGGCTCTAGTGGAATATGTTCAAATGTCATAAGACGAACAACCAAGTCAGCAGTAGGAATCTTTTTTGGCACAATTTCAAATTCATCTGCTTTAGGCTTGGTACTGGCTTTGCCGCCGGCGGCTTCCCAATTGGCCAAGGCCGCTTTATGTGCAATTTGACTCAACCTACTGGCTCTAGCATCCTTTGCTAGATTGATAGCGCCTTCAGGGCAAGCTTTTGTTTTTCGGTTATGAAAACTTTTTAGGTCTGCAACAATATAGTCGTATTGTTGGAATTCTGGTGATTCCTTCCAACAGTAACTCATTTTGCTACGATGTATTTCTGCAAGAATATCTTTGTTTTTAAGATAAACTGTTTTTGTTTTTTCTTCTTCTATCACAATAAGCTCCTTATGAACTAGTATAGCAGATTCGTTTTACCTTGTCAACGGTAAAGTAGGTACATAATAAGAACGGTAAATAGACATGGAGATACCATCTATGAAGATTACCGATTTACAACCCCGTATTGTTGCCATTTATGCAGGCCGCTTTCATCCATTTCACCGTGGACATGCTGAAGTGTTTCAAGAGCTGGCCTCCAAGTTTGGCATTAACAATACTTACATAACCACCAGCGGGAAGGTAGAGCCGAATAAAAGTCCGTTTACATTTGCAGAAAAATTACTAATGATGCAGGCGGCAGGTATAACAGCTGATCATGTGGTTGAAGAAACAACTCCGTATGCTCCTCAAAATTTACCGTCTAAGTTAAATTTGAACTCAGACAAAGACATTATGGTGTTTGGCGTTGGACAAAAAGACATGGCTGAAGATCCAAGATTCACATTCTCTCCGTTGAAAGACGGATCACCAAGTTACTTTCAAAAGTACACAGGCAAAAACATGTTGCCGTTCAGCAACAAGAAAAATAAGGATGGCACTCGAGCCGGCCACGGATATGTTGTACCTGTGGCTGATGTTGAATTCAGTATTGCCGGCAAAAAAATAAACAGCGCCAGTCAAATTAGAGAGTTGTATCAGAATGCAACCGATGAAGGAAGAACTATAATCTTGAATGAACTGTATCCAAACGGTGGAACAGCAATCAAAAAAATCAAACGCATCTTTGATGCAAAATTAGGTTAATATGGCAAAAATAGCAACACCGGTCTCACTTTCATTCAAAGCTTTCTCTTCTAATGGAACAGTGGAGTGGCCTGCTACCCCTAAGATCAATCAAAGCATCGAAGTAAACTACAGCACATGGGAACTTCAGCATACCAACTATCAACCTAGTGCATTTGGTAATCGTGCAACTCCAACGATTAGCATCAGTGGTCCTTGGTTCAGTCGCAATACCGAAGAAGCAATTAGAACAATAAATGCCATTCATCTGTTACGAAGTGCAACCAGCATGTATTATGGCCGCGGTGACGCCAAGAAAGGTACGCCGCCTCCAATTGGAAGATTTACAGCACATGGATTCTACAACAATACTCCGGTGGTGGTAAAAAGTTTTAACTATGATTTTCCCAACGATGTAGATTACATAACTGCTTCGGCATTGGGTGGTACGCTGGCAGTACCTGTATTGTTTGAAATGACAGTTAGCTTGATTGTTCAAATAAATCCGCTCGAAGCTGTTAAAAACTATTCACTTGAAAAGTTTCAATCAGGCAAGTTACTTGGAAATGGATACATTTAAATGGAAACTGTTGGAATTAATCAGTATGCAAATACACCAGTCAATGATTTTTATCTAGCTCGCGCGGTATTGCCAAGAGCAGAAGATATGCTTAGAAATAAGACACCTGAGCTGTTGGTAGTGGCTCCCAAGTATCAGTACCGTATGGATTTATTAAGTTATGATCTGTATGGAACCAGCGAATACTGGTGGGTAATTGCTTTACTCAACAGAGACCAGATCAAAGATCCTATTAGAGATTTAAAAATTGGAATGACATTGATAGTATTGTCTAAAAAAGATATTGCTGGGGTAACATAATGGCAACCAGCCCAGGATTCGTTTCAAACGGTGGCGGTGCCGCATTTGGCAACCCAAACATCACAGCACAAGGACAGCGGGCAGGAGCCACACAGGCAATTCCTGCGCCCAGTGGTGCCGGTGGCGGCCAAGGTGGACCAACAGCCGCGCAGTTGGCATCAGCTGGCAACTCAACTCCGGCGTCTACCCCGTCGGCTGGACCTAACACAAAACCAACTTATAATGATGACATTGGATTACCCGACACACATTATAATCCTTTGCAAAATTATAGGAACATGACCTATAACACTAGATTGACAATGATGCCAACAGCAGAGACCAAGCAGACCAGACCAGAACGATCGTATGATTATAAAAATGGCATAGTAATGTGGGAAACAGGTGGTGCTGGATCAGTGCACCTAGAAGAATTACAAATAAGTGTGGCAGGAACAAAAAATGCTACTGGCAATTACTACACACAAAAGCCAACCAGCATTTCTGGTAAAATAGTAGAACCAATAGGCGGTAGACTAATTGAGTCTCTCAGTCTATCCGCAATGAATTTAGGATATGAAACCAATGGCGTAGCATTGTATTTGCTAGAAGTATGGTTTACTGGATACAATACTGATTCAGACCTGCCAGAAATATGCAAAGGCTGGAGCGGAGAAGAACTCGTCTTTCGTTGGTATATTCGCCTGGATGAATTACATATGAAACTGGACTACAAAGGTGCAACATATGATTTCAAAGGTACACCAAATGATGGTGCCGCAGTTTTAAATGATCACTATACATTAGAAGATGGTTTCAGGATGAAAGATGGTCCCAAAACAATCGCACAGTTTTGTACAAATCTTGCAAAGGCATTAAACGACAGAGAAGCAGAAAAGGTAAAAAGTGGGCTTCGTTGTATTCCACACAAGTATGTGATTTCTGCTCACAAAGACATTACAAACTTGACATTTTCTTACAGTCTATGGCAAGGATTTACATCTCTTTGGGGTATGATACCTGGAGAAATACAAGGCACACCAGGACAAACAATACAGCAATTCATTACCAATTCAATGCCAAACAGTCCTGACTTATTGAAGTTTTTACATCGTGTAACTGATGGAAAGAAAGAGTACAATGCAACTGACACTAATCCGGCTTCGATTCATATGCCAATGAAAACCTTGGCAATTATTCCTGGATGTAAAGATATTGCCTACGACGAAAAGCTAGGACATACAGCAAAAGAAGTTCATTATTTTTTAACAACCAGAGAAGACGCAACCGCAGTGGTCAGTCCACAGGAGTACAAAGATTCTGAAAATCCAGCAAATCGAGATAAACGAGTCGATAACTGGATTAAAAAAGGTCTATTGCGAAAAGTTTACAAATGGATTTACACAGGTGAAAACATTGAAGTTATCAACACTGAAATTAAAATTGACAACATGTGGCGAAGTGTTCGACCACTGTGGATTGACAAAGATGGAAAGCCAATACAAGGTACTGCCGCAACTTCAATACCAAGCAAGCAGACGGCTGCCAAAAGTAGCTCTAAGGCTGTTACCTGTGCCGCGGCACAAACAGTACAAAAGCCAACAGCATCAAAGGCAACAAGTTACATGGAAGATTTGCTTTATCGACCAACTGCACCACGAGAAGGGTGGCATCCAACACAGGCACAGTGGTACCATATGAACACCACAGTAGCACAGGGTTCTAACCAAGGTGCGCTGTCTCCAGAAAATGCTCAGGAGTACAGCATCTATAGGCAAGTGGCCAATGGAATGAGTGGTGGAGGTGAACTGGTCAAATTAGACCTAGAAGTAGTTGGCGATCCTTATTGGTTAATGCAAATACCAGGAACCCCAGCCAAACGACAACCATGGGAAGACGATGTCTGGGAATATGAAAAGGAACAATTGACAGAAGAGAAGATGGCAGAAAAGCGTAAATCTGCCAGTACACATACCTGGCTAGGAGCATTTTACTTTGAGGCACAGGTGCCCAGCGCAGATAATGCGGCCGATGACACAATGGCTCTGCGTAAGAGTGATGCCATAACTGGAATATATTGGCCCTATACAATTGTAAATAGATTTCAGAAGGGCAAGTTCACAACAAAATTGACAGCAAACAGAGATGTACTGGCAAATCCGTGGAAGAAAGATGTGGCCACAAGTAAACCCAATGATACCAAAACCGGTAAAGGTTCTGCAACCAGTGCTGGACCAACAACAGCCGCTACGCCTTCTGGCAGACCATGATAAAGGCAAAAAATGAAAGCAAGTAATCAAGGCGGCCAAGCACAACATCATTCAGGTGGAGACGGAGGCGGCGCAAAAAACTTTGGCATCTACATTGGCAAGGTAAAAGATGCATCAGACAAAGAAGGTCTTGGTAGACTGCGAGTATGGATTTCTCAACTGAGCAGTACTTCAGAAAGCAATGAGCAGGGCTGGTTCACAGTAAGATATTGCCCTCCATTTGCCGGTGGCTCCAACACTCCAACAGAATCAAAATCAACCAGCGCAACAGAATTTCCACAGACCAGCCAAAGCTATGGAATGTGGATGGTACCACCGCATCCAGATGTACAAGTAATTTGCGGATTTATCAACGGAGAGTTGCATCAAGGCATATGGTGGGCTTGTTTGCCATTTGATGCACATACTCATGCACTACCTGGCATTGCATCTGGACTAACACACAAAAATGAAATCAAGCCACTGGCTGAACGCAACAGATATAACAAAACTGACCCGAACGAAGATAGACGTCCCAAGCATCCAAAGTCAGCACAACTTAATGTTCAAGGCTTGGGCACTGATCTTAGAAGAGGCCATAACAATGCAAGTCCTTTTAGAGCAAAGGGCAAGCACCCAGGCTATGCCTACGGCTTTTTGACACCTGGACAAAATAATCTATTGTTAGATGATGGTGCAGATGGCAACGGCGGCAAAATACAATTTAGAACACGCAAAGGAAATCAAATTTTACTAGATGCCGAAGAAGGATTTATTTACTTTAGTAATGCGTCGGGTACTGCCTGGGTAGAAATCGAAGACACTGGCAACATTGACATGTACTGTTCTAAAAACTTCAGCGTTCACGCAGGAGAAAATATTAATTTTCATGCCAACCAGGACATCAACATCAATGCTGGCGCAGGCCTAAATCTAAGTGCCACTAAAAATGCAGTGGTAGAAGCATGTGAAGAATTTAACATAACTGGAACCACCAATGTAAAAATTACGTCAGCGGCCAATGTACACATACTTGCCGACAGTCAAATGAGATTGAGTGCAAACCGTATCGACTTGAATGGACCTGTTGCAGACAGAGCAACATTACCAAGCCAGAACAGTTTAATTACCAACAGTGAAATTGGTAGAAGTATTTCTGTTCGTGTACCTGAAGCTGAACCATATGGCGGACATTCACACAAGGGCGGTGAACAACCAACTGCCGGAAATATACCATCTCCAGACATTGTCCCAGCACCAGAGAGTTATAAAGATATTCCACCAGCTACAAAATCAAATGCCATTGATTGTGTACCCGAAACAACAGAATATAGAATCAGTGAAGAAGCATTTAATGCAAATCTTTCCAGAGAAGCCTATAGAGGCATGCAATATTCAGACTATCTTGGTTATAGTGTTGGATACGGCACACGAGTGGATATTTTTGGGCCAGGAAATCCTGCTAGTAAATTAGATCCAAACATCAAGCAAGCTCTCAAAGATGGCCCAAGCGAAGCAGAGGCTAGAACAGCGGCACGGCAGATCATGGATAGACATATCAGCCCAGGCTTAAATGCGACACTTAAAAAAGAAATGGCCGGCAAGAATGTTTGTATTACACAATCACAAATAGATGCACTACACATGGCGGCATTTGGAAATCCATCAGCGGCCAACGACATGGCAAAAAAACTTGTTGCATCAGGGGCTGGACAAGCAGATGGAAAACCAACAAGAGAAGACGTTGCTACAATTTGGGCAAACGGTAAATTTAGCAATTCTGCCGAAGTTAAAAGCAAAGAAGCACAGTTTGCAATGACTGGAGAAATACAGGCCAACAAGTCACAACAAGATTTGGTAAACGAAGGTGTTAAATCTGATGAGGCCGCTGTTAGAAATAACAAGGCCAGAAATCCAGACGGAAAATGGGACAGCGAAGATGGTGGCGGCCCAGCTGGTGGAAAACGCCTGCAACCAGATTTAACAAAGCCAACTTCTCAACAACAAGCTCAATATGAAAGAAGCAACTATCTCAATACTGGAAAGGTACCACCAGGCAGTAGATTGACCAAAGAACAACTGCAAGACAAGTACGGATCTCCACACACTGGCGGTAATACTCCAGCAGGAACGCCAACCCAACCATAAGCTAAAAAAGCGTCAACAGGTTGATAAAACCCAGTATATTACATATTGGTAAATAGGCTTATGCCAACATTTACATCGAGATTTCGCGGGTACAGTACAGTGGGAACTACTTTTTTAAAGCCAGTTCGCTACGACATGGACTTGGCCAAACAAGACTTGTTAAACCATTTTAACACCCGCAAAGGCGAGCGTGTAATGATGCCCACCTTTGGAAGTATTGTATGGGAAATGTTGTTTGAGCCCTTGGATGATGCAACAATTGCTCTCATCGAAGCTGATGTTAGATCTATTATTAACAATGACCCTCGTTGGGCGTTGGAGAGCGTGACAGTCAGTGAAGGCCCAAATGCTCTAAACTTAGAGGTTGTAGTAACCTATCGTCCGTCTGATGAAACAGTTACATTGCCCTTAACATACGATAAAGGAACGGAAACAAAATGAGCCAGACTCGACGCCTTGGACAACTAAATGCCGCAGAGAGTTGGCTGAACAACTATAGGTATTTGGTCAATGCAGATTTTAAAGCCTACGACTTTGAAAGTCTTCGTACCGCATTGTTAAATCACATACAAACAAACTATCCAGAAGATTTTACAGACTTTATTAACTCCAGCGAGTATGTTGCACTGATTGACTTGATGTCATACATTGGACAAAATTTAGCTTTCAGAAGTGATTTAAATTTAAGAGAAACTTTTTTAGAGACTGCTGAAAATCGTGGCAACATTTTAAGCATTGCCAGACAGTTGGGATACAAGCCGTTCCGTAACTTTAACGCTGGTGGCTTCCTTCGCATCTCTGCAATAAAAACAAGTCAAGATTTATATGACAGCAAAGGTACAAACCTTGCAAATTCAACTGTGGTATGGGCTGATCCGTTGAATCCCGACTTTAACGAACAGACCAGTATCATCCTCAACGAGGCATTTAACAAAGCTACTCCAATTGGTCGTCCAGTTAGTTCGGCAATTACCAATGGCATTTCTAGAGAGCTGTATCAAATTTCACAATCGCAAAATAGAACAATGGTAGAGGCATTCAATCTCAACGCTCGCAATAGTACAAATTACAACTGCGAAATTGTACCTATGGTCATTGATGCAACCACACAGTTGGCCTTAGAATCAACTCCTAATCCTTATGGTTACATGACAATGTTGTTTAACAATGACGGAACTGGTTATGCAAATTCAACCAATGGTTGGTTCCTGTTATTCAAACAAGGTACACTCTCATATGAAGATCATGTATTAGAAACCAGTATTCAAAACCGCGTGATTGATGTTGACGCTACTGGCATCAATGAAAGTGATGTATGGGTACAAAGTGTAGATGGTTCAGGTCGAATCATTGACAGCTGGACCAAAGTTCCAAGTACGGTCGGTAAAAACATTGCATTCAATGCAATCAATAAAGACACTAGAAAGATTTACGAAGTAATCACAAAAGAAAACGATACAATCAGTATCAAATTTGGTGACGGCACCTTTGCAGATATTCCTACGGGGAATATTAGAATTTGGTATAGGCAAAGTGCAATGGAAGAAATTTCTTTTGTACCGTCTGATGTACTTGGCATGCAGGCCGCTCTTAGATATATTGACAGTGAAGGAAAAGAGCAAGATCTGGTTTGCACATTGCAATTGTCAGAACCAATAACCAATTCACTTAGTGAAACAATAACACAAATTAAAAATCGTGCGGCCAGAACAGCGGCCAGTCAAGATCGCATGATTACAGCCAGCGACTATAACATATATCCAGAGGGACAAATTGGAGGAGTTGATAAGATTTTGTCAATCAATAGAACCTTTGCTGGACAAAGCATTTATGCCGACACACAAGATCCAACAGCAACCTATCGTCCTGTAATTACATTGGCCAGTGATGGATTCATTTACTCATCGGAAAATACAGTTGAAACAACATTACAAGATAGTGCCACTGACGATGAAGTTTTAAGTTGGGTACAAGAATCTTTATTGAATCGAAGCACACATCAGTTATACTATAAAAAGTATCTGTATGACGATGCCAGTGGTCTTTTACGAATTGGTAGTGACTCTCCATTGGTCTGGCATAAAATTGACTATGCTAATGGAGTAACACACGGATACTTTTATGATGTAGCCGACGCAGACAAGAAACCAGTGCGAGTAGGAAAAGGAACTGCAATATTAGAGAATAGAACATTAAAGAAAAATTCTCTAATCAAATTCTCGTCAGACCGATGGGCAAAAATACTTGACATCTATAGAGAAGGTTTTGGAGTAAGCGATAATGAAGGAAACAATACAGGACTTCGTGCCAATGGGCAAGGAGCAGTATTCGTTGATGGTACCATAGCCGACGGCCAATTATTTGGATGGATTCCAAGCATGCGATCATTGTTCAACATTACCGAACTAGCTGAAATAGTAGAAAAAATCAAAGCCAAACAAAACTTTGGCCTATACTATGATAACATTAAAGATCGATGGTTTGTAGTGTCAGCAGATACAGTTAACGATACCACAGGTCAAGGACTTGATTTGACAACAGCAGGCACAGCAACCTTTAGAGGCAACAGTAGCTGGATGATTCGATTGGTACATAATCCACTGACAGCCGTTTGGGCAAGTGTATTAAGAAGAGATCAAACAGCGTTCGGTAGCGACAGTGAATTGTCCTTTCATAATCAACGGTTTGGTAGCGCACTAGATCAAACAACTCGTCGAGTTATTAAAGATTCTGTTAAGTTTTTAAATGTCAATGTTGGTTTAACTGACGAACTTGAATTGGATGTAGTTGATTACTTTAGATTGGATGATGGTCGTTACGATCCAAAAAGAGTGCAGGTGTTGTTGCCTGGACTCCTGGATACATTAGTTCCAAATGATCCAACAATTATTGATTCAATTATCAACACTGGTACAAATAATACCAGCGATCACATTGTGAACTTAGTGAAAAAAGAATTTATTGACGCCAAAGGACAGTATACACTGAAACCAACTGTTTCTGTCACAGTACCCGGCGACCTAAATGGAGTCAAGGGCAGACAGGATTTAAAAGTTCAGTACAATCATGTTCCTCTCCGAGACAACAGAGTTGATCCAACAACCACAAACATCATTGACATGTTTGTACTAACAACTGATTTTAATCAAGCATTTAGATTCTGGGTAAACAATGGTGCCGCATCGGGTCTTCGTCCTATGCCACTATCTAGCTACAGCTTGGAACAGCTGATGCAACCTATTGTTCCTTACAAAAGCATCAGTGATAGTATTGTTTTCCATCCAGTTGACTACAAAGTAATTTTTGGAGTAGGGTCGGATCCACGCTATCAAGTGACAATTCGTATTACGAAAAGTGATGGCACAAAAGTTAGCGATGCTGAAATTAGAAGTAGAGTTATTGCAAGTGTTAATTCATATTTCAACTTCAGTAACTGGGATTTTGGCGAAACTTTTTATTTTACTGACATGGCTTCATGGATTCACAAACAGTTGGGAGGCGTAATCAGCAGTATTGTTCTAGTGCCGTTACAAAGTAATCTAACACCAAATGATCTATTTCAAATTAAATGTGAACAGAATGAAATTTTTATCAGTAGTGCGACTGTAAACAATATAGAGATTATTTCTAGTCAAGTTTCACCAACCGGAATCATGTAAAAATGGCGCAAGACCCAACAAAAATTAATCCAGTTAATACATCTGTTAAGACCTATCCAGGTGAACGCTTGGATGAAGTAGTATCGCCTGCGGTACCAGAATTACTTCCGAGTATATTTAGGACAGATACCAATAAGAAATTAATTGCGGCAGTTATGGAAGACATGTTCCAGCCGCATGCCATGGAAGACTTGAACTACTCAGTTGGCAGACGCACAACAAAGTCGTTGATCAACGACTACTTGCCACATCCAACTGCAAAAAGACAACTTGAGCCTGGCCTTCTTGTTTATCGTGCAGATAACTCTCCTGCGACATTGAGCGCAGATGAAATAGCGCACGGCTGGGGACTAAACAACAGAACCAAAGAAACAACAGTTCCAGTTAGCATACTAGACCTACCAATTGACCCAGACAAATTTATTAATTGGTCAGATTATTATTGGATACAGGAAGGAATGCCTGTGATCTTTATCACTGGCGGCGAAACAGAAACCTTTGACATCCAAAATGACCTGCTAGGAAAGCCAGAGTATATCACAGTCATGCAAAGAAACGGCAAACGACTAGAATTGAAAAATGGAATGCGTGTGGTATTCCACGACATTCCATCAGCTGACGCAACCTTTCATAAACCAGCAAGCAGTGGTACTGTTCCAATACTGTCCAATTTTGTAATTGATACTGCGACAAATGGTAGATCAAGTCTTGATATAGATTGTGATTTTGTTGCATATGATAAAAGTAAAATTATTGTTACAGTAGGCACCACAGTTAAAACTTTTAAAGTTGATTATGATGTAATTGGAAACACCATACATTGGAATGGAACTGTTCCAAACGCAGATTTACCAGTGAACTTAAACTGTGTTGAATATTTTTTAACAACTGATGAAGATTCAAACAAGGCCAGTCGACGATGGCAAATTGCCGGCGTAGGAACTGCTGGCGGCATCCGTTTATTGTCACGCACTCACCAATATACCAATACCAGATATAGCAAGGCAATTCAAACCCTTTGGGACAAAACTGCTGTACCTTGGGACAGCGTCGAGTGGGATGGTGCAATTAAAGGTATCAATGAAAAGCATTATATCTTAGAAAAAGTTGGAGCACGGACTCGAAATACAAATAGCAGAGTTAATGTATGGTACCATAAAGATACTATACAAACCACAGCCGACTACCTTGATATCAAGTTCAATGATATTGTTACATCTGCTGGTTCAAACACAACGGCGTTACCTGCACAAGCACTACGACCAATTGTTGAATTTGATAACACCTTGGAATTATTTAACCATGGAATCTTTTTTAGAGCATGGCCAAATTTAGTTACATCAATAGATGGTGTTGCTGTATCTGATTTTGTTGATTTGCCGATGGTAGATCAAAATACAGAGACTTTGAATTTAAAATATATAGCAACGACTCGTAAGTTACAACTAGAGCCTGATATCATTGTACGAGTAATATCACAAAATACCAACATACAAACTGCACTCAACCGATCTAGTTTTACAGTACAAGAGTTTGATGAATTATTGAACACAGTAAGTAAAAAAGTTCTTTATGAAGTTGCTAACGGAAAAATTATTTGGTTAAAGAACCAACCAGCGGCATGGAGTATTACATATCGCATTTCTGGAGTACCGGTTGATAAACTCAGAATGTTATGGTTGGTCAATGACAGTTATAAAAACAAAATTATAAATGTTTTGTCAAATGCAACTGCTACAAATGGTTTTGTTCCTGAATCAGCACAGAACAGAGATGTGGTATTAATTGATACTCCATACGATTCTGACACAAATTATCTACTAGAATACCATTGGGCAAACGGCCAAGCAATTCCAGCACAAACCAGACTTTCTCGTACACAGCAACCATTGTTTGAACTGTATGATTCAACAAATGTTAAATTAAGCAACAATCCAAATAATCCAGATATTAAAAATTCTGCAATTATTGAAATTGTCACCGGTGACAAATACGATTCAGAATCTGGGTATAACTTGAAATTTTTACCTTCACAATTCAGTGAGCTAACAACTGACAATACTGCATCAGATGCAATGTATGATATTGTATATAATCATACATTGCAAAATTTTGCATACTACAATCAAGGCATTGGCTCTAAAACAGTCAGTGGACCATATCAATTTAGACGGGTCACTGATAACAATCCGTTGGTCAATCAACTCAGCATTGGTTACAGCAGAGCATGGTTCCGTTTAAAGAGTTGGGCAATTAGAACAATCACTGACTTTGACAATTCAACTGTTGAATTGGATGCCACAATGTGGCCAAAATATGACTGGGGTATCAAAGTTGTAAACAACAATTTACGAGCAGTTTATCTAGACAACTTTAGTATTGTTGCCAAAAACTTGCCAAGGATTGCCGTCGGCGAATCTGCCAACTTCACAGTCTTTGTAGATGGTAATCCAAGCGTGGCAACAATCAGCGGCGTTGATATGACCAGCTTTGATGTTAATATTGTTGATAATTATTTTACATTTGTAGTTCCAGCTGATGCACCATCAAAGTTAACCATCACCATTGACGGTAAATCAATACAAGCAAAAGTCATTGATGTAAAACAAGATCCTAGAAATGTAAAAGTAAAATTAAATGGCTTGCCAGTGGACTACAGTTTTACAGTGGTGCGAGATTCATCAAATGCCATCATGTCGGTACAGTTACAAGCTGACGGACAAGGCGAACTTGAAATTCAACATCAAGGCGACCATGCTGACAATGACCATATCACTGCAATTCCAGGACTGGTATTCAATCCTGAACAAAATATTAACCTAGGAGAATTTACTCCAAGCCGGGTGGTGCATAACATGACATCCAGCATTAATGCCAACAAACGATCAGACAGTCAAAGTTGGAATTCAGTAGACTATGTATTTGACGCTGACGGTGCAATAATGGCAGATAACAGTAGCATGCGAAGTGCATGGACCAGCTTCCGCTTGTCGCCTACTATACAAGACAGCGTAATTGCAAGATCACTAAGTGGCTGGCGCTGGTGGAGGAAATTTATTTCCAAATTGGAATCTAATTTTAATTTGTTAGACTTTAATTTACGCACTCCACGAGAAAATCTTGACCGCATATTAGAAGAATCATTGCTGGGTCTTACCTATAGTTCACCAGATGCAATTTCTGGCATGGCTGTTTCAACCAATGGTATGAATAAAGCCAGTTTTGTTGTTAACAATGGTACATTGACATTTAATATCAACACTGGCGGTAACGGAGTTGTATACTTGGACTTTTTTGGTCCAGATATTGTGTATGTTTACGCTGACGGCGAACTGGTATCTAAGAATGATTATGTGGTAGACGCCAATTCTTCTTTGGTTACATTTAAAACCGCACCAGCAGATGGAACTCAAATTGAAATTTATCATTCAAGTCAGTCCGGTGTATACAGTGGAATTCCAGCCAGTCCAGCCAAGCTTGGGCTAAGTGGTGTATACCAGCCTGGATTTGTCACAGAAACATGGGGACAAAATACACGCAAGTATATTCAGCGTCACGACGGCAGTAGAATTGCCATGTACGGCACAGATGAAGACGACCTTCGTAATTTAGTAATCTTAGAGTTAGAAACTAGAACATACAACAACTGCATACACCTGGTGGGCGCAGTAAATCAACAGCGACAGTACAGGGCATATCGTAGCTTGCCAATTTTAGAAGCACAGGCCAAAGCACAAATTGAATGGTACACCACAAACAACATTGATTATCAGGAGCGATCAGACTTTGATGCAGAAGATGCATGGACATGGAACTACAATGGTCTAAGCTGGAGAGCAATCTATATAAATGCATTTGACACTTATCAACTAGATACAGCTCCGTGGGAAGCACTAGGATATGATTCTGCACCAGTCTGGTGGGATAATTACTACTCTTGGCTGAGTGTGGACGCACCGGCAAAACGACAAGCACTAGAACATGCATTGATATATGGTATTGTTTCCGAGCCAGGAACACCTGTCACTGTAAATCCAGTTTACTGTAGAAAGTTTGGTTCATTCCCAGTGGGACTGAATGGACAGCTAATTGATCCATCAAACTGGAATCCAGACATGTATTCGCCCAGCTCTGATGTTGCTCAGCAACCGTGGGGGATTGGATCATGGTCACCTGTAGAAATGGCCTGGCGTCGAAGCATTGCTGGCACATGGGACAATGTTTTACATGCCATAGAAGATTATGACATTGTTCACAACTTCTTAGATGAAGCAATCAATCCTTTTGTCAATGACACAGATACAAACAGTCCAAAGCAAAAAGGAACTAATACATTGCCACCCGGACAGTTCTTTCAAGATCGTCCAACAATTGGTATAGGTTCAGTATTATTTGAAGCTTATAGAGAATTTAATTTAACTGGCCAAGCACCTTTGAACGAGCTGATGTCATTAGACAGTCGACTACAATTTGGAGTTGGCGGCTTTAGTGATGGCGTAATCTCTCTCAAGATGTATTACGCAAAATTTAAAAATGGATTCTATATTCCTGCCGAAGATTTCTTAATGACATTGAGTCCCGGAGTCAGCACTTCTAAATTGAGATATAGTGCAGTACGAGTTGAAAAAGATGGCGACGGATTTAGAGTGTATGGTTTTGATCCTGGCCACAAGTATTTTACAATTTTTAATCCGTCAGCTCAAAGTTTAACAGAAAGCTATCCAACATCTCGTAGCCAAATAGTAACTCCAAACGGAACTTTTGTCAGCTACTCAGACTGGGATAATATCTCACACGAGTTGCAGTATGGATCTTATATCAATGACAAACAAGGACTGTTTACTTTCTTTGAAGGCCTACAAAAATACCAAGAGTCACAGGGACTGATCTTAAATCAAGTCAACAGTCGCGGTACCATAACAAATTGGCAACAAGCTGGACTTGATGCGCTAACATGGATTGCAGAAAACTGGGGAACTGATCACTTTTGTTTGGTTGGCGTAGCAACAGATGACGGATTAAAATTCAGTCATGCTCGAGGAACCTTGGACAGGTTAGATGCAGACTTGGGTCGAACTGGTAAGGTATTGTTTTCAACCGGGCGTTCTGCGCTGTCAAATGAATTACAAATCACAAGAGAGTATGAACCCAATATAGATAAGATTGTACCAACTGGCGGACAACAAATTGTATTTGTCAACTTCTCTACTAGAGACTACGATCATATCGTATACATCAACCGTAAAACTAAGTTTGGAGATTTGATAATTGATCTGCAGACTGGAAATAGAATTGATGTACTTGGATTATCAGCTAGACGAACAAATGGTTGGACTGGCCGCCCAACTGCTCGAGGAGTAATACTTACACCCGCAGGACTAATTCCTGGGTTTGATGCAATAGTCAGTGATATTGTAGACAGCCACAAACCAGAGCAAAATGCATTTGATTCAGTAAAAACTGACATTGCAAAGTCAGATGTTGTTCCTGCCAAATCAACAATCATTGATCAGCTGATACAAGATAAAAGTACTCAGCATTTTTACAAGCAAGGCCTACAAACTGCCATGGGTACAAACTTGGCAGTGGATGCACTACTGAGAAATTCTAAGATTGATATTCCAGGCAGACAGCAAGACATTGAATTAAACGAGCAGTGGCTAATTACCACTGGCAACTTTGGCAACTTAGAAAGTGAAAATATATGGGAAGTTGAATTGCGTCGCCAAGATTTTACTGCAAGCAAGCAAGTGATTCGTTTTCAACCTCGCGGATACGGTGCAGTTATCAACACAAATAATGGAGCGCGGCCTACTTACCTGTACGACAGTTTAAGTGACAACATCATTGACATCTGGGAAAAGGACAAGCGTTGGGTAACAAAACCACTTCGTCCATATGAATTTGCCACCATTGATCGCAGTACTCAAACTGGTCTAGACGACACCAAGAATTGGTTACCTAATGCCGGCAATCCACAATTGTTCAACACTGACATTGAAATGCGTGAGTTGGGCAATTTAACAATGGCCAATTTTATCAATGTTGATCAGACTGATAACCCAGTATTGGCCAATGCCACAGTTGATCCAGCAAATTTACTAACTACAGCAGATATTTTTTCAACCAACGGATTTAGCATCTACAACAACTATCAACCCAGCGACCTATGCTGGCAGGAAGGAAAATTGTACAGAGCCAAGGCCAAGATAACTGGCTCATCGACCAGTGTATTTGATTCTACTCAGTGGAACCTGCAAACAATTGACGGCAGACTGTTGCCAAATGTTTGGGTAAGCGACTATGGCTTTAACATTAATACCAAATACAAAGGCAGTTGGACGGCCTCGACATTGTACAATGTTGGCGACATTGTTGATGTAAATGGGTTTTACAATGTTTGTATCAAGCCGCACACCAGTGGCAGTACATTTGTTAATAATCGAATAGCTGAATTAAAAATAACACAAAAAGGTTTAAATTATCAAGTTGGTGACCTAGTCAAATCTGGATCAACCACAGTTGGCAATGTCAGCGCAGTTGTCAATGGAACAATTAAAACTGTCAATGTGACGGATACTGTAGGTGGGTACAATCCAGAAACCACAGTGATTGCAGTGGCTGGTGGTAGTGGAACAGCACTATTAAGTGCAACATATAAGAATGATACAATTCAACAAACCATCACTGGTAGAATTGGAACAGCTAATATGCCAACTGGTATCATTGGATTTGGCAATAACTACACCTTAGATAATACAATTGTAACAGTGAATGGTACTGGCACTGGTGCTCAGATAGTTCCAATCATTGAAGATAACATTTCAAGTGGTACATTTACAAGATACAATGTAATCAAGACCTTTGGTTATTTGAATGCTGGAACAGGTTATGCTGTAGGAGATTTACTAGTTGCACAAAAAGATACAACTTCACAATCTGCAACTGACGCAATATTTAGAGTAACAGAAATTAATGCGCTGACGGCAACACCGTTTGCTGTAAATTATACATCAGGCAATCTTGTACTGTTTTCTCAGGCAACTCCGCTGGTTGCTTGGGTCAACGGAATTGACCCAGATAATTTTAAAATCTCAGCAGTTGAAAAAGCTAAGATTTTATCGGGTGCCGCATCATTCTACACAGCAATGAAACAGTTGGTGCCAGGTTTAACTTTAACAAACACAGACATACAACCATTTATATCTGAGACTATTGATCAGACAAATAGTAAAGTAATTGCATATATTGGAAACAATAATACATATCTTGCAGGTCCTGATTTTGGTGCCGACGGCGAATTAAAAAATGTCACAGGTAGCTCATTCGACATTGGTACCAATAGATATATTCGAGGCACACTGGCCAATGCAAATGTAAAAGTTGGTGTCAGTGTAGTGCCTGAACTTGTAAGTCAAGCAGACTTAGATACGGAAATTGACAATGCTGTTACATTAATAGCCAGTAATGCAATCTTTGGCGGAGCACTAACTTCAGCACAAAAAGCAACATTAAGAACAGCAGTGGTAGCACTTGTTGACACACTATTAACAGCTATAGAAAGCATCTCAGACAATGTTGACTTGTACAATTACAGCAAATCGCCAATAAGCAGTTTAGCAAGTGCAAACAGCATTAAAGAATTAGTAATAATTCCAAACGATGCCACTGGAGCATTGGGTGGCCAATCATATGCGACCAGAAGTTATAACCTTGTCAATAAAACAGGAACCGGTACTGGTGGATCAGTAACTGTTACAGCAGTGCAAGATGTGACAGTTCCATCACTTGCACGATCACAGGATGGTGTAATCACTGGCTTCACAGTTACAACACCAGGCCAAGGATATACACAAGGTACAACAATATCTGTGACAAGACGAAACCCATCCAGGGCAACTGCAACAATTGTCAACGGCGCCATAACAGCAGTTAACATACTTCCAAGCGGCCAGGGTAGCAACATTTTGGTGCCTTCTGACATTAAAGTTATCATCAACAGTCGCACTGGTTCTGGTTTTACATATACTCCAAATATTGTAAATGGAAAGCTGACCAGCGTAACAGTGATCACAGGTGGCAGTTCCTATAACCCAGCATCAACAGTGACAATTGTTGATCCGTATTGGACAGATGCAGATTCATCAGGAGTAACTGTGGGCTTTTTAGAACCAGTTACTTCAACGGTCAACCGAATTGGAGTCATTGATAAAATCAATGTATTAGACGGTGGTGCTGGCTATACTACAAATTCAATCATCACAATCACCGATTCAACCAGATCCACTGCATTGGTGCCTGCAGTCGCAACGGTTGCCTCAGTTGCAGGCGGCGCAATTAACAGCGTTCTGCTTTCAAACTCCAGTGATGTATTTGATCAGATTCCAACGCTGACAGTCACGAGCTCAGCAGGTACAGGAGCCGAAATTACTGCGTCTGTTTCGTCATATTGGAAATTAAAAACAACTGGGTATGGTTGGAATATTCTACAAACATTTAGTCCAATGTATGTTGAAGAAACTTGTCCAAATGCATTGGATACTTCAGCAAATGAAAGCAAGGTCACTTTTGCTGACCCACATGGATTACGAGCACAAGACTACATTGTAATGGTTGGAAACAATGACGGCAACTATGACAAAGTTCATAAGGTACTAAAAGTTGTTGACGATTACAATATCTTAATTCCAGCAAGAAGTAGTTCAGATCAAATTGTTTATAATACTGTGGCATTCAAACTGGCTCCAGTTAAATTTGAAACCATAGCCGAGTACAATCAAAGTAAAGCGACTCAAGCCTGGCTAAAGGGCATGCGAGCATACATTGACAATACTGGTCAGGACTCTGTGCCATACAACAACAAGTTCACTGTAATTGTGTATGGCGCAACAGCGAACGATGACTTGGTAATTGAAAGCGAAGCCCGTATGACTGATCCATACGCAATACATAAGGTACAGATACTAGACGAAAAAACTGAAAATGTACTTGGTACATTAGAAGTATACGATCCGTTCAAAGGTGCCAGTATCAATGAGATGGCGCAATACATCAACTATCGTCAACCAGTTGATCCAGCAACATATAATGTTGATGAGCTTGGAACATTGAATAAATTTGTTACCATGGCCTGGAGTAAAAGCAATGTTGGGAAAACTTGGTGGGATACCAGTAGAGTTCGATACATCGAATATGAACAAGGCTCATTGAGCTATCGTGCAAGCAATTGGGGCAAGCAGTTTGCCGACAGTGAAGTAGCAGTTTACGAATGGGTCAGCGCAGTAGAAGAACCAACAATAGATACTCCTGGCCTGCGATTAGATGATAGCAGTGGTGTAGAACAATTACGATATTCTGTAATTGAAGAAACACAACCAAACGGTGGTACAATTACAACATATTACTACTGGCAACGAGGTGTCAGCAAGCTACCAACAAATATGGCTCGTCCATATACCTCTGCGTCGATGGAATTTATTTTAAATGATCCAGATGCCAATGGCATTGCGTGGATGAGTCCAATGCAAGTAACATATGATGCAACTGGCGCAACTTCAGCCAGTATCATGATTGCAAACATTGGTAAATTCTTTAGCGGCCGAGAAAAAGTAATTTTAAGAATTGAACAGAACAAGAAACCAGAACAAAAACACAACACCGGTATACTTTTAACAGAAGGAATGTCAGGTAGTGTGATTCCAGATTATCCAGTTACTAGATTGCGAGACAGTTTGGTAGGTTACGACAATTACAGAATGCTACATGATGTAAGACAATTTGTTGTTGGACAGAGCTATGCAGTTGGAGAACTAATCACAACAGTAGATCTCAATGGTACAGATTTTACATATACCAATGTGTATGGTGGGCATGACATTCCAGTGTTACCAACAATCAACGCCGACAGAGAACAAGTGCAATTTGTTTGGCAGGATGATGGAACTGAATCTTTTGGAGTGTTCCGAGTGACTGCAGGTATCAGCAATGCAACATCATTTGATAGCATAGTTGATAATCTTGCAAGATTTCAAACTGCATTGGTAAAAAATGTGCTGGAAGACAACAAGTATTATGCAGTTATCGTCAAGTCTAGACAAGTTCCAGATATCAATTTACATCCGTTGAGAAGATATGGTAATGCATACAGTCCTTTGCCACAAAGCTGGTACAAGAATTTACAAGATGCTCGTAGAACTTTTGTTGATACTATCAATGACAAATTGGCACAAGTAAATACTGTCGACAAATTTGAATGGGACAAATATCTGCGAATTTGGCAACCATTGCTTGGATCAAAAGCACTGGATGTAACACAATACTGGTACTATGTAGATTACAAAGTAGATGATTATTCTCCGGGCAACGAAGAAATTAGAATTCGTTCGTTTACTGAATTACTCAACTATACAAATCCAACAAAGTTTGCCTTGGTTGATGGAGATAACAATGTCCAATCTGTTTATAGAGTTGACAACCTGGCCACTGACCAGTTTACTCTGTTATACAAGAAAAATGGTACTATTCAATTCTATCCAATTTGGCGCACCAGCGGCTGGGATGTCAAGGAGTGGGCTGGCTATCCATGGGATGAAGGCTTTACTGATGTTTTTGCAATAATACTAAAAGCTCTTAGAGAAAATATCTTTGTTGGCGACGCCGTTGGTTACTTTAATCTGGTGTTCTTTGCAATGGCCAAAGAAGCCCTGGTCCAGGACCCATTGGCAGATTGGATATTTAAAACTACCTATTTGACCTTTGATTCAACCAGTAAAAATGACTTGACACAAGTGCCAATTTACTATGACAAGAAAGATACGCTGATTAAGAAATATATCACTGAAGTTAAACCGTTCCACAGTGAACTGTTAGATCGTGGAACAGTCAATAAGTCATTGCAACAAGTGCCAGTTACTTTGGACGAAAACATCGAACTTACTGTTACAGAGAATCATATAATTGGCGCTGAGCCTGGCTATATTCGACAGATTGATCGTAGACGAAACGGTACACCAGTTGAAGAAATTGCATACAAAAAACTATCAACTGAGGACCTTCGTCCATTATTGATAAAAATAACAACTCTTACACAAGTATTAGTTGATGAAGATTAAAGTGGGTTATAAAAAAATAACTAAATATTGATATGAATATACAAGAGTTACCAATTAGCATAGAAACTTTTATTACGATAAAAGACTTAAACACCGGTAAGATTCTGGTAGAAGGCTCAAATGCAATCCACCAGGAAAATATGAGCGTGGCGCTGTCGCTTGCATTGGCAAGAAGCGCCGGATCATTTATTAGCGAAATGCACTTTGGTTGTGGTGCCGCCATCGTTGCAACAGATGGCACAATAACTTACAGAAAGCCAAATATTGTTGGTATAGGTGCCAATTTGTATACTCCAACTTATTTTAGAGTAGTTGACGATAGCGATGTCAATAGAATGGAAGAATCATCCGACGGAGTAGTTATTCAGCACAATGTTGGATCAAATTATTCTGACACAATTGTAACTGCCACAATTGCAAACAAAGAACCATTTGCTGTAGATAGTACATACAATACTTTTGATTCAACAAGTTCAAGCTTGGATGCAACTACAATATATGATGGTGAGTTTGAGTTCAATGAAATAGGTTTAAAGACCAAAGGAAATACTGGATTAAATTCAGGAAACCTGCTTACGCATTTTATCTTTCACCCGGTGCAGAAAAACGATGACCAAACAATTCAAATTGTTTACACCCTCAGAGTCAGGGCTGGTTAATGGATAAAACTAAATAGCATAATGGCAAATTAGCCAAAAGGATAAAAGAAATGGCATACAATGTAACTAAAAGCGACGAAATAACACCACTGGTAACGCTACTAGACGGTGAAATCGACACTACATCAACTGACCTAGTATTACTTGGTAAAAACTACCTGGGTTACGGTGAAATTATTGCTGAAAACTTTGCCCGCCATATTGAAAATTTTGCAGGTAAACCACGAAGCGAATTGAATTCACTCAAAGGACAGCTATACTACAATTTAAACCCTGCAGATACACTTGCAGTTGCACCGCCAACAGGCGCAGTTGTTCCACCAATGTTGCAGTTGCATGTTGGTCCAGACTACATGAATCGTCCAGCAGACTGGATAAACATCACAGCATTCAGCGATGGCAACGGCATTTTTGAAGTAGACATCAAAGATGTAAATCCAAATACACCAGCCCATAAATGTTTGAAGATTATGGTTAAGAATGTGCTGGTTGCAATTTTAAGTGTGGATGCAGATTTTGTTCCTGCTGCCGCTAACCTTCAGACTGATCGTTACGATTATACCACATTCTGTGGTGGTGTAATTGGTACTCCTGATTCTAGTGAAGGTGACTACAACAATGCAGGAACAATTGGTCGTGGATTAAACTTGAATTCAAGCCAGGACTTTAAAATTCGCGGTGTTGCAGTTGAAGCTGAGTTTGCTGACGTTGCTGAAATTTATGTTGGCGATGCAACTTATGAAGCTGGCACTTTGGTCAGCCTAGGCGGTGAAGCAGAAGTTACACAAACAACCAGCATTGGTGATACCAATGTGTTTGGTATTGTTTCATCTCGTCCTGCCTATTTGATGAACACTAAAAAGAAGAATGCTAAAAATGCATTGGCCATTGCCGTAGCTGGTCGTATTCCAGTAAAAGTCAAAGGCAAAGTAAATCGTGGCGACAGATTAACTGCCAGCGATATTCCGGGTGTTGCACAAGCGGCCCCTGTTGATTCTCCAGCATGGAGCATAGTTGGTCGTAGTCTAGCTAATTTTGATGGTGCAGGAATTGGTAAAGTCGAAGCAACAGTTGGAGTAAGATAATGTCAGTTAGCCGCAAAGATAAAATCACAGCGGATTACCTTAACTCACTTACAGATTCTGTAAACGAATTATTCGGTGACACGCATGATAATCAAGGTCCAAGCGATGACGCATCGGTACAAGATGCAATCCGTTGGGGCTGGGGCGGCAATAATGTTGACAATGTTCAACGCGGTGAAAAAATTACTGCAGATAAGACAAATGAAATTGTTGATCGCATCAACATCAGTACCCTAAGAACAAACAGCAGTGACATTGAACTAGTGGTTGTTGCTCGTGGCGACAAGGTTACGGCTGACTTTTTTAATTCAGCTGAGTCATTGTTAAATGGCGCAAGGAATTTAAGAAATGCTGTAGATCCCCAATACACTACAATCAACAGTATTGGAACATATTCAAAAGATATCAATTGGACCAATCAACTAGACAGCATTGTTGAGTTGGACTTTAGCGGATATGAAAGTGCTCGTCACTTTTTCAACGCTGGTGGCGATATTCGCATAGCATACAGTATCACAGGTGGTTATGGTTGCGGCTACCATACATGGAAAACCATATTCATTGACATGGGAACCATTAAGATTAATGTTGAAGATACTGCAAGTTTGAACAATCGAGGAATTAGTCAAGGTCTAGGATTTAGCGAATTAACACCTAATGAAAAACTTCTATATACCAGCCCTGCCGGAGGTGGTGGTGGAGGCTATGGTGGATACGGAGGTTATGGTGGATACGGAGGTTATGGTGGATACGGAGGTTATGGTGGATACGGAGGTTATGGTGGAGAGGACTGTAACGGCGGCAGTGGAGGTTATGGCGGATATGGCGGATATGGCGGATATGGAGGCTATGGAGGCTATGGAGGCTATGGCGGATATGGCGGTTATGGCGGCTATGCTTCGAGCCGTTTGAAACTGTTTGGTACCATTAACGGACAAAAATTAGAAATTAGGTCGTTGTTAGACAATGCCGGCCTTGGTATTGAAGTGCGAGGTTCAGTTGCAATGACTGTTACTATGACACATCCAAGTACTATTAGCGAACGCTCAGTAACTTTGGAATTACCAATGCCTGTAAGTCAGTTGACTCAAGACTGGCAAGAACTTTAAACGGTTAAACGGTTGCTAACGCATCTATAAATAGCATTGCGTTTGCTAACCATTGGCAACAATTCTAAGGTTAAAATATGAAAAAAATAACAGTTTTGCTTTTAGCTTTGAGTATGCTAAGTGGTTGCGCTCTAATTGATGCATACTTAATGACTAAGTTTGACTCAGCCGAATATGGTTTAATTACTACAATTCGATCTGAAGCACAGCAATTTAAATCACAATGTGATAATGCACAGGTTAGCAAAGAGAATGCAGTTAAGTTGTCAAACAATACCAGAACTTTTGAGTTATACAGCGAGAATATTCCTCATAATGAAAATGGCTACAAGGCATCAAAGTCTTTGAATGAAATTGCACAAGGATTGACATTTCGTTATGGAAATGGTCCAGTGAGTGTGGCATTTTGTAAAATCAAGTTTGAAAGTATTGAAAACAGCGCAACAGTTATTCAACATACACTAGGAAATAGACCAAGATGAACTTAGATGAAATCAGTCAAGCATTGGCAGAACTTGCCAATTGTGGAGACCCAGTATTTGCCAACGCGGCAGAGCAAGTCAAGCAACAAACTCAGCAGGTCCTTATGGGGCAATTGAGCAAAGAAGAATTGTGTGAAGTGCTAAGTGATATGCAAAGACAGTTAGATATTATCCAAGAGATGAATCAACTGGCTTTCAAAGAAAAGCTCAATGCTGTTATTACCGGATTAATTGCGATTGCCAGCGTAGCCTAAGAAGTGATTGATGGATAAAAAATTAGAAGATGCATTGGCCTTTGCCAATTATCGATTAACTTTACAGGTACAACGGCAAAACATCAATGCCCAAATTGAAGCGGCACTTTTAGTGTCACATCAAGGTGCGATCTTTAAATCTACGCAAGAGCTAATAGCGTTTGTTAGCGTCAAGGCAACCCGCAACGAGAAAGTTTTTGTTGAGGACCACAGTGGTAATGTTATAACAATTGATGATGCAAACGAATTTCTAAATGTTTTGATTCAAGCTTATGATTCTGCCATGGAAACAAAACAAGTTGAACAGAAAAAGCTGAAGTCAGCAAGGTCTACCGCAAAAATTGTAGGGCTATAATCATGAGCACCAAGGGATTCATGATGTTTGCTTACAACAATGAGCAGTTGGATTATACGCAATTGGCCATTGTTGCCGCGTATGCTGTAAAAAAATTCATGCCTGAGTATCCAGTTGTACTGGTTACCAATCAGCAAAGCATGGAACATTGTAAACAAACGCACGGTATTGATATTATGAACGCCGCGTTTGATGACATTATATTAACCAATCCCGAATACGAAAGAAACATGCGTTTACATCACGATGGCGCATATCACAGCTTCAACGCACAGTTTACAAACACCAACAAACACGACATTTATAATCTAAGTCCATTTGATGAAACAATTTTAATTGACACAGATTACCTATGTGGCAATGCCAATTTGGCCAAGCTGTTTGGCGGTCAGAATGATGTGGCCATGTACAGAGATGCTAGAAATTTAAGAATGGAAGAACCATACACCACAGAACGCTGGCTACATTATGCTGGCATTCGCATGTGGTGGTCAACTGTGGTGTACTGGCGTAAGAGTGAAGAAGCAGAACATTTTTTCAGTATTTGGTCAGCAGTAAAACAAAATTGGGAATACTATCGCTTCCTATACAAATTCCCAGGCACATTGTATCGCACAGACTATTCAGCCAGCATTGCGGCTCACATGTGTGATGGTTGGTCAGATGGTGGCTTCATTGGACAAATTCCATATTATCTTAGATACCAAGACCAGCGAGATGATATTGTTGAAGTGGTTGATTCAAACCGTTGGATCATGTTAAGCAATCTGCCAGAAGAGTGGAAAAATATGGTAGTTGAAGTAACGGGTGAGGACTTGCATTTAATGAACAAGAAAAGCATCATCCGCAACTACGATAGAATCATGGAAGTGTTGGCATGACCGTACATATACTTACACTTCCAGGACGAACAAACCATGCAGATATCACCAAGATGGACACAAAGTTTGTTGATGCAATGATGCCAATTAACATTGTAGACTTGCCAGATGATGCTTGGGAACAATTAAAAATATTATCAACTTTAAAATTAGAGTCAGGTGATATTATTTGCAGGGCTGGATTGTGTCCACGTCAAACTACTTTTGAAATTGCTAAAGTTGCCGTATCTAAGAAGCTGAATTTTATGCCGGGCACAGGTGTAGACCATCGCGGACAGCCAATACCTCCTGGTAAGATACTGGAAAGATTACCCTTAGAAAAAAATGGTAATAACATTTGGACCTATCTATTGATAGTGGGAGATCCAGAATCTGCCCAATTGAGTTTCGAACTGGCATTGCATCTTGACAAAGCTGTGTATTGGCAAAATTACGAGCCAGAAGTTCCAACACTCGAACATGTACTGGGTGTGGTGTTTTCAACAGGCCATTGGCATGCACCAGACTGGTTTAAAATAGTTGACATGAGTGTGAGAAATTTAGAGCTTGCACCAATCATGTATGCACATCATATGTGGCATGATTGGATTGCATTTTACCCTGCCAATGGAAATTTTAAACTGGAAAATCACAGTCAAATTTATCCAGTGTGGCTAGCAGAAAGTGAAAAGCCATTGGAGTATTGGCGCCGTGGATGAAATTCAATTTGAACTTCGTCCTAGAAAACGAAAAAGAGAAGAGTTTTGGTCTGTGGAATATGATTCCAGCTCTGGGCTTATCAATTCTATTAGACCAGGACAGTCAGCAGATCCTTCACATATTGTCTTGTCGTATGCAAGAGTAAAAGATCTATTGTCTGGTTCTGCAAATCAAAACGATTATAAAATTGCATTCAATGAAACGCTGGGAGCATTGGATCTAGTAGACATCAAAAAACCCAGCAAGTTTAAAAAGAAGCAAATTCAACTTGGGTGGCTCAGTGCCGGTGAAAATCTATACAATCCGCTGACTCCTTTGCGTGTATTATTATTCAATGAAAATGGAATGATCAGGGTAGAAGCCAGTCGTAGATGGTCAACTGAAATCAAAGAACGCCTTGACAAGGACACTGTAGCTGAACATATACCTATGTTTCTAACTGACGAAGAAGACCCGCATCAACTATTTGGAAAAACTGATGTACCTGTTGCAGACATTGTGGAACGCGGATATTGGGAACAGCGTCTTTGGAGTTTTATGAGTCATGACACCGTGATCAAGATACTGTATCAAGGTCAGCGTGTTAGAATTAATATTCCACCAGTTGCAGAAGAGCTGTCGTTTAATAGAGTACAGAATTATCATTTATTTTCTGGTGTCAGCGACGAACAAACAGTTATCAGTCATATGGGCCGCGGAAAACACATTTCTCTCTTTAAGAAGGGCAATGGCATATGGGCACAAAGTCATTATGAAAAAGGATCCAGCATAGATTCTCATTTTGGAAATTTAAAAGTGGCAATATTAAATGGTGATGATCCAGAAGCATTTCATTCTTGGTCAGAACTTCCAGCACTGATGATGAGACAGCATCATCCCTTTGAAATTGTTGCAGATTGGCCTTACCAGACCGTACCGCAAGTGTTATATAAAGCAAGCAATATAGATATCGGAGTACTAAATTGAAAACCCCTATTAGCGAATTTGATGTAGTGTTCATCAGCTACGATGAACCAAATGCAGATGCAAACTATGCAGATTTATTGGAAAAATGCCCGTGGGCCAAACGCAGTCACGGAGTATATGGAAGCGATGCTTGTCACAAGGCCGCGGCCAAACTAGCCGAAACTGAACGCTTTATCACAATTGATGCAGACAACAAAGTGCGACCAGACTTTTTTGAACTTGAACTAGATTTAGGAAAATTTGATCGCAGTGATGTGTTATCATGGTCCGGCAAGAATATAGTCAATGGACTGGTATACGGCAACGGTGGCGTCAAATTGTGGCCGGTTAAGGTTGTTGAGCAGATGCGTACTCATGAGGCAGTTGATTCGGGTGCTGGCGCTGTGGACTTTTGCTGGGACATTCACTATCATCAATTGAACAACATCTACAGCGATGTGTTTAACAATGCAACTCCATATCAGGCATATCGTGCAGGATTTAGAGAAGGTGTCAAATTGGCCTTGCATGATGGAAAGCCGATGGACTGGCGCCAAATTGCAGATAAGAACCATTTTAAAAATCATCGTAGACTACTGGTTTGGATGAGTGTTGGTATGGATGTGCAGAATGGGCTATGGGCCATGTACGGTGCTCGTTTAGGTTGCTACTTAACCAACTTGCGTCGAGATTGGGACTACAAATTGGTTGCTGACTTCGAATGGCACAATCAATACTGGGCAGAAACAGTAATGCCACAATTTGTTGGTGACGAAGAAACTTGTCCCAACAGCAAGTACTCTTGGAGCCGAACAAAGCTGTTGGCCGAGACTCGTAAAATTGGTCGCATACTACAACAAGATTTAAGACTTGAAATTGCAGACTTGGATGAAGCAGGCAGTCGCTTCTTTAAGGCCAGTTATTTCAATCCGCATCGACTTGGCCCAACTGTCAAGGAAAGCGATGTTGAACAGTTTATTGCGGAGTAAACATTGTTAGATGTTTTCTTTATCTCAATGGGCGAACAAGGTAGCGAAGCCAACTGGACACGCCTTTTAGAATTTGCGCCCACAGCAAAGCATATCAGCAATGTCAAGGGCATCTATCAGGTACACGAAACATGTGCAAAACAAAGTACCACAGAAAACTTCTGGGTAGTTGATGCAGATGCATGGATCGTAGATGGATTTGATTTTAATTTTATTCCCAGCGCAGAAACAGGACATTGGGATATTCCAGAAAACGAATGTGTATTGGTATGGAATTCAAAAAATGTAGCAAATGAACTGGAGTATGGTTACGGTGGTGTAAAGCTATTTCCACGCCAGCCATTCCTAGAAAGCCGCCCTTGGGAGCTGGACCTATCAACCACAATTGGTCGCGCAAGTGTCAACATGTCCAGCATCAGTTGCGAAACTAGATTTAATGTAACGCCAGAATCTGCTTGGATAGGCGCCTTTCGCGAATGTGCAAAGCTGTCATCCTTGTCAATGATAAAGAGCAGGGTCAACTCTGCAAAAAGAAAAGAGCGCAACGAGCTGGAAGATCTATCCATTTACATTGCAACTCAAGACTGGACCGATGAGAAAAAAGCAAACTATCGAAAAGCCCAGGGTATGCTGATCAAAGAAAAATATCTTAAAGAAACAGATATTTTTACATACTGGGAAGCAATTGAAAAGTGCAGTGAACGAAGATTCATATGGTGTACGCATGGTTGGTTCTCAAACAACGGAAAGTACACAATTGATGGTGCAAGAAGTGGATCCAAGTACGGCATGCGTAACAGTGATGACATTGAAAAGCTAAATTTAATCAATGATTGGTCGTGGCTAAAAAAGGAATTTAAAAATGTCAATGTTTAAAGCAGTCAAGAATCCAATCATCTATAAAAAGATGTCAGATGTTCCAGTAGTATTTTTAAGCTTTGATGAACCCAATGCAGATAAAAATTGGGAACTGCTAAAGTCAATTACTCCACATAAACGAATTGCCAGAGTACATGGTGTGGTCGGATTTGATGCGGCACACAAGGCCGCTGCCACTGAATTTGCCAGCAGTGAATATATCATCACAGTAGATGCAGACAACGAAGTTGATCCAGCTTTCTTCAATAAACAATTGCCCGAAGGCATGGATGGAAAAGTCAGCTTTACCTGGGGCGGCAGACAATACACAAACGGACTCATGTACGGCAATGGCGGCCTAAAAATGTGGAGTACTGAACATCTTGCTAACATGAAAAGTCATGAACTGGCCACTGAAGATCGAGATGCAATAGATTTTTGTTGGGACTTCAATAGATACAAAGAGCTACCAGGTTGTTATTCTAATGTATACACAAACGCCAGTGCTTACCAAGCATTTCGAGTGGGATTTAGAGAAGGCGTCAAGCTTAGTATGGAACAAGGACAAGTGCTTGCATTTGAATCTTGGCCAGAAATGATGCATGCCGCAAACTATCAAAGGCTATTGACATGGATGACATTGGGTGCTGATGTAGAGAATGGCATGTGGAGTGTATACGGTGCAAGACTCGCTGTAAAAATGTTACAATACGACAACTTTGACTGTGTCAATATCAGAGACTATGCCTGGTTCAAAGACTTTTTTGCATTGCATGCAAATGCTGACCCAATCAAGGCAAGCAAAAGTTTAGGCAAGCACATAAGTGAAGGATTAGGCTTCATACTACCAGATTTTACCGATGAACAAAGCTACTTCTTAAAGATGTTGCAATTGCATCCGGCCAAATCGTTAACATATGATGATGTTAAATGGAGAACCAACTTGAATTTATATGGATGGTTCAATGGATAAGAATACAGAACTAAGATCTGCATTGCTTTATTTTGTTGATGAAGCAATTGGATTTCGCAAAAGTGTACACCATTTTCATCGTTGGCTTGAAACTGAAGACGAATACGAGCTTACACAGTTGATTGTTGAAGTTGGAAGAGAGTACGCATTTGATTTATGGCCTTTGTTGAATGCAGTAAGAGAAGGCGATGACCAGCAAGGATTAATTGCACTACAAGTGGCAATAGAAACCGGACTGTATGTTCCAACAGACTGGACTGATGGCAAAACAATTAAGTTAACGCCCCTAAAGGTCAATCTAATAGAAACAGACTTGACGGGCATGGCCAATAAATTATGGACACTCAATGAGTGGAATAACTTAAACATTGAAGCATTTGAAACACCTGCCTTGCCTGTGTTGGCCCTGGCACATCAATTGATAATTGATGCAAGAGAAGACTTTGACAAATTCTTTCAATTGGTTGAGATGATAATTGGCAAAGAGTCATTGCTTTCCTGTGTAGTAGATACAGATATAAAAAAATTAGGCGTTTGCATTGGAAACGAATACTATTACAATCAACGAGATCATATCAAAAGATTGGCTGTTGCAATTAATAATGATAGGGAATTAAACTGGAAAGATGCACTGAGCCGAAATCAAGTCAAAAGTAAAATTTGGCTGGTTGAAAAACTAATAGAAAGAAATCTAATTCCAAAGAAACGCAAGATGGGCGATGTTGAAACTTCAACATTGGTTGTTGGCGGTTGGGTTGGATTGTTACCATTCTTATCTAACATGCTGGGACAAAATTTAGATTCAGTTATCAACATTGACATTGACACATCTGTACATTCTGCCGCAATAGAGTTAAATTCTGGATTCCACAACAATTTTAAAAATTCAGGAACAGATGTAAGAGAACTACAACTATCCAAATATAAAAAGCTGTTGCTAATTGACACCATTGTAGAGCATTTTAAAGATCACGGCGATTGGATAAAGTCCTTGCCGGCTGGAACTACAGTAGTGCTACAAGGCAATGACATGTTTGACGTACCTGACCATGTCAACTGCCATAATAACCTAGAAGAATTTGTTGCATCCTCTGGCTTAAATACTATTCTATGGGCAGGAGAGTTAAACCTGTACATGTGCAATAGATATATGGCCATTGGAAAACTATAATGCAACGGATCAGCAAAATACCCGGCGTAATTGACTTTGAAAGACTAAAAGCAGAAACACAACTGCTGATGTCGGCACATCCAGATCAAAGACAATTGTCTTTACAAACAAATGGATCCGCTGATTGGAATGCCAGTACAGGTTCAAGGCCCGGTGAAGGCGAAGGCCAATGGAATATGATACATCCAGATCTTGCAGGCACCTGGTGGCAGGACTTTTTTAGTTCACTTCCAATTCCTGTATTCAGATCCAGAATTATGATTATGCCTGCCAGGGTGTGTTATAGTATACACACAGACGATAATCCCAGACTGCACATTGCTGTCAAAACACACAATCAAGCCAAATTTATTTTTACTCGGCCCCCTGAAATTTTACATATTCCAGCAGATGGCCGCATATATTGGGTCAACACAAAAGAAGAACATACTGCAATAAACGGAAGCTTGGAAGATAGAGTACATATTGTCATGTGCTTGGTAAACAACGACATAGATTGACAGCTACATATAGATATGAATCTATCTATATTCCATACTAACGCAACTGAGTTTGAACAATACGAATCCTTGTACAACGGGTTCCTTTCAACTATTGCAGAAACTGAATCACCTGCCCTGGAAAATATGGGAGATCGTACATCAAGCGGATTTTTATTCTTGGTTAAAAACAAGAAAAGATGGACCAAAGATAATGGACAGATTACTTTCTTATACGACAAAGATGTAGAAAGTGTCGTTGGTGTAAGCGCAGTTGAAGACTGCCCATTGCATGATCAATTGGGATCCGGTGGCAACCGCTGTTGGGTACTACCACCATATAGGAGCGACAATTCTGTTTCCAAATACTTGTTGTCTAGTAATTTAGAATGGTGTGAGTCCAGAGGTAAACTTGGAATGTTACTAACATTCAATGATTACAACAAATCAATCTATGATATTATTGTACGATTTTCCAAAGGGCAAGGCCGCGCCCTTGGTACTATCTGGAGCGATTGGTGGAATGATTGTATTCCACTGGATAATAAAATTAGATTACATAACACACCGCAATGGGCTGTAATAAAACCATTGGTTGCTTACGACCAACTTGAGCCAATAGTCAATGACTTGATAGACAAGTTTGGCGTGAGAACTGAGCCATTTAATGCATAATGAATTCTATTAGAAACACTGAAAATTACCATTTAAAGTATTGGTATGACAATGACCAATCAAGTGTTTGGCGTACATCTGATCTAGAGTCGACCTCAATGAGTGTAGGCGGATGTACTCGTACTCCTATGGCATTACGAGCCGAACTAATCAGAAACGCTCGGTGCTTGTATAGAGATTTTCCAGACTTGACAATTTTTATGAGTGGTGGGTTAGATAGTGAGATTGCCCTCCGCAGTTTTTTAGCCGCTGGAATACAACCAAAATTGGCAACAGTTAAATTTGCAAACAATAACAACAACTACGACATTGGCCCTATGCTGGGAATGGTTGAGAGAATGGGGTTGAAATGCGACATAATTGATTTTGATCCGCAAGCATTTTTTGACAGTGGCGAATGTTATGACATTGCCAATCGTTATCAAAGTTACAGTTTCTATCAACAAATTTTATTAAAAGTAGCTGAACAATTTGCCGCACCAATGATAACTGTTGACGAAGTAGAATTGGAAAAGGTGCCGCAGATTAACTGGGAAACGGGCGCCTATAAATTTGAATGGTGCTTTTTAAAGAAAGAAGATCAAGATGGTGTATGGCGCAGGTTTGTTGACAAAACTGGAATACCAGCCTTGAATAATTTTTATACTTATAGCCCAGAATCTATGTTGGCATTTTTACAAGAAGAAACAGTTGCAAAATTAATTAGAGACCAAATTCCAGGCAAGCTTGGCTGGACATCTAGCAAGATGAAAATTTACTCAAGCTTGGGCTATCAATTTAGACCAAGACCAAAATGGCACGGTATGGAAAACTATTATCATTTATGGGATGCAGTACTTTATAACATATCGTCCAATGGATTAACATTTGAGTCTAGGTTTTATAAAGTACCTGCACTCACATTAGAGAAAAATTTAATAAACGGAATACAAACAATATGTCAAGTCGCTTAGTACCATTAACCTTAGATCACCTGGAGCAATTGGTAACATTTGCTTTAGACATCTACGAAAATACAGATCCAGACAAATATCCAGACTTTAAAATTTCAAACGATATAGATGACGACATAAAGTTTCGTAAATTTTTTATGACATTTTTACGGCCCAGTAGCTTTATAAATTTCAACATACGACAAGTGTATGCATTAGAAGATGAAAATGGTCAATGGATTGCCGCAGTAGGAGTACGTCGATACAATGTAATGCCAAGTTGGTCTGTCAGTTGGTTATTAAGTCCTAGGGTAGGAGTGAGATTTATTCCAACATTTAGAGAAATCATGGAACAGCTTTGTGTTATACATGAAAATGCTGGACTAAATGAATTTTTTGTTACATATCCAGCAAGTCGTTGCGAGGCTTACAGTAAGATCATGCTTCCTTTTAGAGAACGGTACTATACATTTGTAGAATGTATGGTTCCTGCAAAATCAAGAAGTCCATACGCATTGATACATGATTTAATGGGCAGTACAATACATCCGCATGATATGGACCTGAGAAGATATATACTTCGACGACCAAATACTGAAGCACCGAGCGAAGGTGGTAAAGCAATTAGAAGAGAAAAAGAATAAATGAGAAGAGTATTAGATTGGTTTGATAACCAGGCCTCCCTGTATAGTAAAACTGGCCAAATTCCTTATATCATAGCAATATGGTTTCCTTACCACCTTGCGGCAATAATTGCAATTGTGTATGCTGTAACAACAGCATGGTCATGGTGGTTGCCGGTCACAGCCATTTGCGGCTGGATACTACTGGATGGTGTTGGCAACAATCTAACACTACATCGATTTTTAAGTCATAAAAGTTGGACACCATACAAGTGGGCAGAGCCGTTGTTATTGTGGGCCGCAACCATGGTTGGCGAAGGCAGTCCGCTATGGTGGGTTGCACTACATCGTGGTCATCATCATCGCGTAAGTGATCAGCCTGGTAAAGATATTCATACCCCGGTCGACAACGGCAAATGGTGGAGTTACATGGGCTGGCAATTTGCCATCACACAAAATAGTGTGAGCTTTAGACATGCAGTTGATTTGCTTAGAGATAAACGAATTACATTCATCCATGAAAATTACAACAAGATTATCTATGCTACACTATTATTAAGCTGGCTACTGTTTGGCCTTACTTTTACCGTTTGGTTTTTTGTAATAGGTAGCTTAATGAGCTTACATGCAGATGGACTGGTCAACACATTTGGACATGTTCCAGCCGCAGGCTATCGAAACTTTGATAATAAAGATGCCAGTACCAATGTATGGTGGATTGGATACTTCCACTGGGGAAGTGGTTGGCACAACAACCATCACAAAAAGGCAAGTAGTTTTGATTTTGGTTCCAGTGTCAGCGGAAGAGCTGTTGAATTTGATCCTTGCATGTTATTAGTATTGCCGTTTGCTCCGCCAAGTGAGATAAAAAGATTGTGGTCTATTAGAAAAGATGCTATAATTGATAAAAAGGAACTTACATGAATGTACGACTACTCAGCTACTCAAATCCAACTAAAGAATTTGCAGATCTTGGCATCACGGATGCACAGGAACTCATTGCGTATTGCGCCCGTGTGTCCAATCCTGCCAATCAGCTTAACACTGACACATCAGAAAAGCTTATTAGATACCTTATCAAACACGCACACTGGAGTCCACTTGAAATGGTCAGTGCCTGTATTGAAATCACAACCACTAGAGACATTGCCCGTCAAATCTTGCGACACAGAAGTTTTAGTTTCCAAGAGTTCAGCCAACGATATGCTGATCCTACTAAAGACTTGTCATTCGTACTTAGAGAAGCACGGTTACAAGATCCCAAAAATAGACAAAACAGTATCGACTCAGTAGAGCACGAAACACAAATGGTTTGGCTTGATAAACAACAGGCAGTCATTGACGCGGCCACCAATGCATATGATTGGGCCATTGCCAATGGCATTGCCAAAGAACAAGCCCGAGCAGTTTTACCTGAGGGCTTGACTGTTAGTCGTTTGTATATGAATGGAACATTGCGTAGCTGGATTCACTTTATTGAACTACGCAGTGCAAATGGCACACAAAAGGAACATCAGGAAGTGGCACGAGCATGTGCCGAAGTAATTGCTAAAATCTTCCCAATGGCCACTGACTTAGTCGTCTAATTCCTTTGTGGCAGTGAACGAACCATCTTCATTCTGCCACAAAAATCCCCAAGCATTATTATAACGAGTGATACTTGGCAAGCTTGGCCACTTGGTTTTGTATGTTTGATATTCAGCATTGGCCCAGATATCATTGATCAAAGCCTTGGCCGGAAGCTTATAAGAATTCCATGTAGTACCAACCTTCTGTTCAGTGGTGTATAATGCCCATTCCTGATAAGATTGACTATCAAAGAAGTTGATAATATTACCAGCAATGTATTCTGCATCAGTTGCTGTCGGAGCATGCATTGCCATGCGGTACTTGACAGCTTGCCACTTCATTGTATAGTTTAACCACCACAGAAAATCATGGTTACTACGAATATCAACAGGCGCCGCATTGACCAAGTCATACAGCATTTGCTCTCGTTGATCCCTGTATAAATTAACTTTATCCAGCAACCAATTTAAACTGCCCGTTTCTCCATCCCAGGGTTCGTGTATTGCATTGTAGTTTAATGTGTTATCCATGTAACTTTTTAGCGTCAGACTACCAAACAAGTTATCTGCACATTCGCCAGTAATGCAAACATTCTTTGAATCAGTGATAATTCCATAGTAATTGTTACTGGGCAGTAACTTTGTACCAAAGTTTGGTAGTACAATCTCATCAAAGAATTTTGGATTTTCAAGTTGACTGTCTTCATTGATTGCCAACCAAATTTTCTCTTTGAGAGAACTCCAATCTGGATGACTGATTAACAAAGATACAATTAGTGTAGAATCGATACCACCTGAGTAAAAAACAACAATCTTCTCTGCTCCACGACTATTTGCAATTGCAATACATTCGTCAATTCTACTGTAGCTGGCAGATGAGAATGAAGGAACTACCGCAGGTAGAACTGGAATAGGACTGTTATTAAAAATTTCTACACCGGGTATTGTAATAGTATTTGTTCTATCGCTTAGACTAATCCAAGGATTGAACATTTTAATAAATTCTTTTGTAACTGGGTTTACATCGTGCATTGAATTGGCACGATAAATTCTGTGTGGAATATAGTATAGTAATTTTTTCATGTCACATCATCATTGATAAAAAGGAATCTTCTTCCATATTGGCTCTAACTTGTGCTAGATCAAATTTACTTGAGGCTTGGCGGATTGCAATTTGGTGACGCATGCGTAGCCGCTCGAGTTTTCGTATTAGAAATTTTCTATTCTGATACTTGTTTACAATTAGGCCAGCGGCAATATTGATAGCAAGTCCAGATTCTTCAGCATAGTCATTGACCATGCCAATATTTTCAGTTTTACCATTGACAACTTCTACAGCTTGACGATACTTTTCTTCGTATGCATCTTGTTGCCATTCAACCACTGGACTAAATCTTTTAAACCCATGTGCCAGTCTTTGATAAAGTTCAGCTGTTAGCCCCACCCTGGCTTGCAGTACAGCACTCAACATTATCACTTCATTGTTTCTTTCAAATGGTTCGCAGGTGGTGTTTCTAGGGCCATCAAACTTTAATCTAAAATTTAAATTTCCCTTGGCAAACTGATTAACAAACTGATCATCAACTCCGTAGATTCTGCAAATTGCTCGGAATTCTCCCGAGCATCCACTTTCTAAAATTGATAAATCATTGGACCAAGCGAGTATTTCATTCTCGGCGGTACATGCAAGTGCAACCCAACGCATAGCTATCTCCTAATATAATTTATGTATGCCAATAATCCGCTGAGGATTAGCCAATGAGGATGTCTTCAGTGAAGCGAACACTCAACATCAATCTTGGCAGGTCACATTGATTTTCAATGTGGTGTGGAATGTTTATTTTAACAATGGTTGGCCGATTGATAATTTTTTCAACAGCGACCTTTGACTCAGTGGTCCAGTTAATTTTCAGATATTTGATAGATTTATGCGGGCTTTCAGTAAGATAAAACTCTCCACTGTACCATTTCATTAGTCCAGTGTCACAATTTAGTATTGGCAAGTTAAGTGCAGTATTACTGGCATTTGCACGATCAATTTGAAATCCGTCGATATGCATATCTTGTACAAATCTAGGCTCATTTATAAACATGATTGCTGTTTTAACTTTGACATCAATGCCCAGTACTTCTTTGATGTCTTTTTTCAACAGCATTCCAATGTAGCGCAATTGTTCGCCTTGAAAAGTTTGACTAAGCGTAAATTTACCTGTCCACTTTTCCAGGCAAAATTTTTGAATTTTCTCCCAATTTGGAAGATTGATCTCTTTGTAGTATTCCATCCGAATATTTATTGGAGTATACCCTTATCAGTTTTTCTAATAAGTAAAGCATGGAATACATTTTTTCTTTCTTGACTTGGACCTTATATCTGTATGTAATACATCGGACTATACATTCAATTGGGTTGAAATTTGCACCACTTGCATTTACAGCACATGCAGATCACCATCGTTATATTAATATAAACAAACAAACAACATGGCATTGGAACAATTTGTTCTTATTCAATGATACATGGATGAGCACATTAGATTTGTGGATAACTGAGGTGATACCAACTCTAATCTTTTCTTGGATAACTGGCTATTGGTGGCTAAGTGTATTTTATTATCTCTGGGCCGCATTGTTACAAGAGGTAATTGAACACAATAAACAGTTTGATTGGTCTCCATTTTTAACCAGTGGAAAATGGCATCTAATTCACCATCATGACACTAATTCAAACTTTGGATTGTTTTTGCCAATTTGGGACTTATTATTCAAGTCCCATAAACCAACTTAACCAGTAAGATTTAAACTATATCGTTTTGCATTACCGTACTTTTCTACCCAATCATAAAATGTAAGATGTGCTTTCTTTGGGTTGTCTTTTTCAAATTTTATAACATTTGGCCACACATCAAGAAATCGCTTGGCAACTTTTCTTTCTAAAAATGCACGATCCGGCAATGATGGTTTTAATGCAACCAAGTCGCCTGTTATAAACACTCTACTTGGCCCGTTGATAATACCAGCGTCATCTACTGTTTGAAAAGCCGTTTCTACATTATTTTTAAACTCTGCCGAATCTTGATCTTCTTGGAATCTGAATATTTCTTCTTGTCGAATCATAACACTACAAAGTACATGCCGACCTTTGTACGACAATAGATCAAGCATATATGTACCAACCTGAATTTTTGGATCTATTTGTAGCCGCTGTCGTTCTTGCAGTAATCCCTTTGAATTGGACAATGCAATTTGTCCAGCAATTGAATCTAAAAAATCCTGCCCGGGTCGATTCCAAGAAATAGCAGATGTAATCTCTTCTGTGCTATCCCATATAGATGTTTCTAGATCAATTACTTTAATCAAACTCCGATCCAGCATTTCGGCATTGAAACGGTTGTGCGTTACTACAACTGTTAAATCAATTTCTTTCTCTAAGAGAGCAAAAATATAATTCATTGCAGTATCAGGCGGGTTTACTAATAATAGGTCCATGTTTATCTCTCAAAATGTGTTGCCAGTAATGCACCAACAAATCGAGTTACTCTAGATTTAATCAACTCGCTATTCATCATTACTTCAAAATCAACAATACGATCTAGGTATTGTTCAAGTTGTTTTATTGCTAAAACTTCTTTGCTAGTTTTAATATCGGTCAAATCTTCTTTCTTAAAAATAATTTCTGTGCCATCATTAAGATAAACTTTAATCCAATCTATGTATTCAACAGGAACTTCTTCAACACGAATATCTTTAAGCATGTTCTCAAAACTTCTGTCCTTCTTTCGAATACTCATTATCTACTCCAAAAAGATTTAATACGATCAAGTATGCGTGTATTTAAACCACTTGTACTTTTGCTGGCCGCCCTCGGCCTCGCTTTACCTCTTCTACTGCTACCTGTCCTTTTGGGTCAAGTTTCTCTGCCTCCTCTAAAAGCTTGCGAGCTTCGGCTTGAAATGTCATAGCTTGCGAACGAAACTTTGATGCAAGTGCCGCATCATCTAGTACACCAGGTGCCGACGGCGATGATGTATTTGCAATATCTGCTGATCTAGTACCACTTGCGGCGCTGGTATTTGCAATGCCCTTTAGTTGTTTGTTTAACTCAACCAAGTTAATTTCAACGCCAGGCGAAGGAACCATTAAAATACTTTTTGTAGGAACTTTAACCATCCATCCTTTTTGATGTACGGTGTTTAACATATTGGTACCGTCATGAAATGATTGTCGAAACAGAAACTCACTTGGATCCATCGAACTCTGACAAGGATTACTTTCGATTGCTTTTATTAAATCATCATGATGATTTGTTGGCAATGATTCAGTTAGGATTACCAATGCCGATTCAGGCTCGCCTGGTACCTCTCTAAAAACAACAACTACTTTTTTGCCGTTAATATTAACACCGACGTGTTTGATAAATTGTGCCATTGGTAACCTCCTTAATTATTCAGCTGAAGTAGCAGTTTCGGTAACTTCTACGCCAGTGGGTGCGCCTTCGGTTGAAGCTGGTGCCTCTTCTTCTTTTGGTGCATTGGCTTCTAGAAACTTGGCCAATTTGTTATAGGTTGAACCAATGACTTCCATCTCTTGTGCGCGATATGCACCACGCTGTGCGCCAAGTTCAATTGAACCAGCAAGCACTCTTAAATCTTGTAATGTTAACCCTACCACTGCGGCTGGCGCTTCAGTTGCCGGTGCTTCATTTACTACTGTATCTTGTTCCATTTAAAATCTCCTAGGTTAGAACGGAATTTGTCCTTAGATACTTATAGCATTGGAGAACCGGATGTTAGACCAAAAAAAAAACGCACCGTAGTGCGTTTTAACAAGTGTAGTAAAATTAATTCCGTTTTCTTCCTGGTGGAACATAATTGGCAGTGATACCAAACGGTGCTGTAATTTCGTTGCTTCCGTGTACAACAAACAGCGTGTCGCAGTAGTCTGGGTCGCCCCAAGTGCCAAACGGGTAGCCGTCTGTGAACATTACAAGTTGATGCGGGTTAACATCGTTATCTTTCATCCATTGCCATACACAAGCAAAGTCTGTTCCGCCGCCACCGGTAACTTGATATTCACCCATGCTACGACCGTCATCACCGGTAAATGTATCTTCGTGGTATACATCTGTATCAAATGTAACTATCCGTACCTTGTAAGAAGTAAACTGATCCAAGCTACCTTGCACCATGCCCAGGAAGTCCATCAACATGCCTTCATCAATGGAACCAGATGCATCTAATGCCACTACAATGTCAAGCTCTTCACCAGGTAATTGTCCAGGCAATACTGCACCGGTGTGCCAGCCCTTGCGGTTTGGACGCATCCATGTGTAGTCGCTTTTAACAGAGCCACTAAATTGAATACGCAACAAGTCCTTCAAATCCATTACAGGAGCAGTAACATCTTTAACCAGACGCTGGATAGCGGCAGGAGTATTGCCTGCGCCTGCTTGCTTGGCGGCCTGTATCACAGCTTCACGCCATTCATCGCGCAGGGCTTTCTTTTCTTCTTCTGACAGTTTCTTAAACTTGGGCCTGCCTTTGCCGTCTTTGCCAGGCCCGTTACCTTCGCCTTCGCCATCGCCATCACCTTCCATGTCCAAGTGGTCGTCTAAGGTAACTTGAATTTTTACAGCATTGTCAAACAAGTCGTCATAGACTTCGTCGGCAGTTTTGCCTTCGTACTTGCGATCTGCCAAGATGGAAACGGCTGTAATTGGAGTGCCAACGCTTTCACGGATCAGCATGTTGTTGATAACATAGTCACCTGCCATGTTCCAAATTTGTGGCACACGGTCGCCACGGCGTGTCATGTGCTCAAAGATGATATGTCCAAGTTCGTGGCCAAAGCCAAAAATCATTTCACCATCGCTGAGCTTGTCAACGAATGCCTTGTTGTAGTAAAATTTACGACCGTCTGTTGCAATAGTATTGCACCATTCAACTTCTTCTAGAATAAGACGTGCCGCAAGAGGACCCCAGAACGGATACTTTAACAGCATAGCAACACGGCTCTTAATTAGTTTGTCTCTAGCAATCATCTTTGACATTTTGGTGGCTCCAACTTGTTTGTATATGTATGTATTATACTATGTATCCTGATTCAGGTCAACCGTTTTTTCTACTTTATTTTGTGGTCCTGAAATATCCCAAATCATTGCTACTTGTGGTTCTCTAAACCAGACGTATTGCTTTGGTACAAAGTCCCAATCTAATCGCTTTAATCCCTGTTCCCTGGCCCATCTGGTAACTTCATTAATTGTGGCTCCTTTGGGGTAAGGTCGGACGGACCAACTCTTCCTTTGTTCGCGGAGCCACTCGCTAACATCAGATGGGGTAGGGGGCTGATCCGTCCAAACTTGGCGGGCTTCTGAGCCGTACATTATTTCAAGTACGGCCCAGTTCCTTTGTCGTTTACTCGTCTGTGAGTAAGTTGGCATAGCGTTTGAAGAACTCGGGGAAGTTGGTCATCTTCTTACGATCAAACACTACCTTGTAGGACTTCAATACAGTATGAGCTCCCATGATAACCATCTCTGGTTCAAAGTTACTCATCATAAAACCTAGCCAGTTATCTGCACTCTTGTTGAACTCGTCCAACTTGCCGCTCCGCTTGCCGGATTCGTATCGTGTACGAAGTTCGTAGCTCAAGCTGGTAACCATTGCATAAGCGGCACTTACCTCTTTGCTCTTGAAAGTGGTAACTTTGCCTGACAGCACATCTTCTGGCGCTGGCAAGTCTGCGGCATGTTTACGATGGCTCATAAACTTAATTGCCATACCTTCACCTACTAGGCCAGATACCATGTCTGTGTTGGCGCTGTCTGGCATGTCGTCATCAATCATGTCGCTTACAAAACTCCATGTACGAGGAGTAGCAAAGGCACGGTCGTGTTGCGTAGGATCAAAGTTGTATAAGTCGCCTTTGAACTGCTTCAAGAAGCCAACCACATGCGGATGGACTTCATGCATGATGGCCCATTGTTCCCAGTCTTCAAAGTCCACACGGATTTCCAAGTGCATGAAGCGGTTGGCCAGTGGGCTAGGCATACGATAGGTGACACCTTTATCACCCATTCGGTTGCCTGCGGCAATTAGTACAACATTGTCTGGCAGTTTATACTGTCCAACTTTGCGGTTAAGGATAAGCTGATAGGCCGCGGCCTGTACAGCAGGAGGAGCAGAGTTAAGCTCGTCCAAGAACAAGAATACAATGTCGTATTCTTTTGCAAATTCCTCGGTAGGCAATTCTGAAGGGGTAGCCCACTTCATAGTATTGTCACCTGCACTATAATAAGGGACACCCTTAATATCTGTAGGATCCATTAGGGCCATACGCAAGTCCACGACTGCGGAATTGGGCCATTCTGCGGCAACCTGGTTTACCATGTCACTTTTGCCTACGCCCGGAGGGCCCCAGACAAAGACTGGTCGACGCTTTTGTACTGCTCGGCGCAGGATAGGTTTGCACTCGCTAATTTTAACGGTGCGGGTTTCTACTTGATTTCCCATTTGGTGGCTCCTACTAGGGGTTGTTAATTAATAAAATAATTATAGCAAACACAGGGGTTGTTGTCAACCCCTGTTGTTATCACGCAACTGCTTCTGCAGAAACTGCAGGGCTAACTTGAGCAACAAACTCAGAAGCATCAATGGCTTCTTTTGTCATTGCAAAAGGCAACTCGACAAACTTGACATCTGTGCAACCTGCACGGACTAGAGTACGAGTACGGCGCTTGTCGTTTGTGTAACGAACTGCACCTTTGCCGTTTTTGCTAACAGCATATCCAACATGGGTAAAAGTCTCACCGTTGGTAACTGCTTCAATTGCGGCAGTGACAACAGCAGGCGCAATTGGAGCAGTAGCAACAGATGCCATGGACTTGGCCCGGGCACGAGCTTCACGCTTACGGATTGCGGTAGGTGTTTGCGAAAGAACTTTAGACATAAAAATACTCCTGTGTGTGTTTAAAAACATTGCGGAACTGTTCCGCAATATGTATACTATACTACAGACCCAGATCCTTGTCAACCTCTTTTTGGTTCTTAGCACCTCTTTTGTAGACTTTTTTGCTTTCCACAACTTTGGCCCTAAAAGGACTGTCAGCATGGTACAGCTCAATAGCTCTACGCTTTGGCGCTTTAAACTTTAAAGTAAGGATTGTCCGTTTCATAGTGTTACTATTATATGGCAACTAGAGCCAAGAGTCAACCTGTTTTTTGACTATTTTTGTTGTATTTTTACAACAACTTATTGCTTAATTTTTAAGCAGAAACAGCGTTTTTGCCTGCTTTAATATGGAACTCATACGCACAAAGTTAGTACTCACTAACTCTAACAGCTCATCTGCAGGATTGGATGAGGTACTGGCCATGCCAAATGCAATTTCTCCCATGTCAGCAAAGTATTTAGGATTAGGCCATCTTGGTTGCTTGATACCCCACCCATCAATGAACAAGCATTCTTCTCCAATCTCTCGCATGATTGGTTTTCGCTTGATACCTGGCAGGGACTGTGCGCTTAGAATTTTAATGGCAATTGGTTCGTTCCAAATATCAGTGCGTTCCATTGTGCGGGCAATGGTGTGAACTAAAAATGCCTCTACATCAGGCTCTAAAAAAGTCTGACTAGCACCCTGGGCTTCTACAACAATTTCCCACCCGGCTCTAACATATGGTTGCCAATTTTGCATGTTGATATTTATAGGATGCAGAGAAGTTACCGACGCTAACCTTTGCCTTGTGCTTTTCGACTCAGCCCATCTAACCATAATATGATATCTTCATTGACCAATCGAATTTCCATTGCATCCTGTTCGCCGAATATACGAAAGTAACCGGCTCCGTGATAGTATGGCCAATCCAGATGTCGCTCTAGGCCTATTAGGTGACCAGGCTTGGGACTCCAACCAACAGGACATTGATAAGACCAATACCTAAAATGAGGTCGCATCAGTTCCCAACCAAAGCTGGTTAAACGAAGACCTTTTTGACGGCCTGGTTGATAATTTTTAAACACCGTGTAAGGCGTTATCTTAGTGCTTGCCCAAATGTGCGGAACAGGGTACTGAGCCAGATACTCAGTGATCTTTAAAGGAATTTCCTTGCTCATTGATACGGCGTCCTTGTTTTAATTCAACGACTGAAAAATCTTCAACTTTGAACATTTTATTTAAACGATCAGCAAGGTTAAAAGCATGTCCTGGATTAGAGAAACTGACTTTTTTGTATTTAGGGCCTGGATAACTTACTAGGCTGTTTAGTGTACGAAGATTGATGGGTTTATCTTTGTAGAATACAGCATAGATGGCGTCAGCCGCGAGCACTTCTTCGCTTTTGTATGTGCGAGGGTTAGTATTGGTAAGGAGAATGGTTGGCTTGGGTCTGGACATGCAGTTATTTATCAAAACAGCATATTTAATGACTGGATAAACTACTACTTAAATGAATGTTTTGGCTTTAAACGATTTTAGATTTTTACCAGTTAGTACCACACAACTCAAGCTGGTTTTGCTTTCGTCTGCTGTCATTCCTGATGCTACTATGGTCCAATTTCCGGTAGTTCTGCTGGCCCATATAGTCATCAACAACTCTATCGAGTCAACTTCACCGGTAATGACCAATTCTTCGCCTACGCTGGCCAAACTGCCTATTACTTCTTCACTGGTGGCACAAGTCCATGGAACATTGGTTTGAAATACCGCGGCCAACACTGGCAAGCACTTTAATACTAGATATAGTACCAGTGCAATTACGGCAAATTTAGTTATAACCGGCCGCCAGCCAGTCAGTGTGTTGTTGAGCATTATCCGAAGCCTTCTGTAAACCATACTTACCACAGAACTTCATAAAATGCGGCCCCACGCTAGGATATTTTTCTCGTTGCACAGCTTCGGCAATGCCTTGATCCAATATTGCCTTGATGTTGTCGGGTTGTGCTGTTAGGTCAATAATGGCTCGGTTGCGTTCGTAATCATCTCTAACCACATGTTCGATTTCTTCATGGTCGGTCCAACGCTGAAGCATGAGATTGTTCCACATGAAGCCTTTGTTATGACGATCAGCAAAGGCTTCCAGTAGGCCCACTTTGTTTTTACTACCTTTGGTACGCACTCCAGGAAACGCACTGAAGATGTTGTCGCTGGTATCGCCACGCATACATTTCTCAAACAGCAACCATTCTGGATCAGGAGCAGGCTTTACTTCCTTTGTCTTTTTATCAACAATGGTTTTACCCTTGTCATCAAAGTAACCTTCGTGCGTGGTCAGCACTCCAGCAATGCCATTGTATAACTGAACATTGGGAGCTACCAATTGTTCAAAGTCGCCATCGCTTGAAACAATAGTATGGTTGTCACTGGGATGCAGTTGTATCCAGCGAGCAATAAAATCATCAGCTTCGCATACAGGATTACGCAATACTGTTACATTGGTACGAGTGCTAATGTATTCATAAAACTTATCAAAGCTTTCCCAGAACAGCTTTTCTTCCTCAGCTTCTTTGACTGTGTGTTTAGCACGGGCATCTGAACGCTGAGCCTTATAAGGTTTATAAACATCCTTGCGCCAGCTTCGACCTTCAAAGCAGAACACCACATGCCGACCCTTGCGCTCTTTCCATTGTTTAAGAACAGCAGAAAGAATAATATGATAACTCATAGCAACCCGTTCCTCAGGATCACCAGTACGGATCACATGACGGGCACGGAAGAAAAGATTAGCGGCATCAACAATTAAATAGCTCATGTAGTTATTGTAGCAGATGCTACCCTCAAAGTCAAGATTGATTTTTTGTTTTTTCGTTTGTAGCAACACGGCCGCTATCTGCTATAAAATCAGTAGTGGCTTGTCCATCTTGGCCCACATTACGACATAGGTCCGTGAACCAAGCATCTACGATTTCTTCGGGCGCCATACCAGTATACCCATTCTTTCTAAGGAATATAACAAAGGCAGGATTCCATTCCAATTCAAAGTAACCTGACTTTGGATTATTTGGATCTACATGTGCTTTGATAACATTAACCCATGGCTCAGCACTGTCACGCATTGACTTTGCTGTTTCTTTGCTTTTAAATTTGTTTTTTAACCAGTTAAACATATTTTTCTTCTCGCTCTTTTAATTTAATCAAAACTTGTTCTCTCCATTCAACTGTTTCGCTGTACCAGCCAAGTCGTTCTTCGTCGGTTCTGAAACAACCAATACACATGCCATCACCATCTGTTGCACAAATACCTACGCATGGGTTTGTGTTGTTTGCATGCTCATCCGGCCCTGTCGAGGTAGTCATGTTGGTGCTCATCAATTGAAATCTTCTTCTTTGGTTTAAATAATGCGGCTAACTGGCCTAACTTAGAATCAACATTCTTAGGCTGAATCAAGGACCTTGGATCATAACCGGCGTATCTAACACTTTGTAAAGCATTAGATACACCACAGAGTTTACAAGCATCAGCCAATGGGAGGATACTGATAACATTGTTAGAAAAACAAAGATGTTTCCAAGTTGCCATAGTGTTATATATCCTTAAAATGTCAATCAAATTACTCATTTACTATTCTTAAAATTCTTTACATCTTTGATTGCAGTCTTCAAAGTTTCTGCATAATTAAGAGCCTGTTGTTCTCGCATGATAATACTGGCCTCATATTCAATGTATCCTCGAGTCAGTAAAGTCCATATCTTTTGCCAACGATTCAATGCCCACCACTTGCTTTTTTGTTGTGTGTATGTTGTTACAGTAACGCCGGTATCATCAGCTTCGATCCACACATTATGATCGTGATTATCATCACCACATTCGCATACCACTTGATAGGTCATGGCATCGCCCCAATCGTTTTTCTTCAATATACCTTCTGCTGGTACTTGCGCTTTCAATGTGTTAGTAGCCATATCAAGTGTTCCTTTTTGTCATGATAACGAAATTCAACAACTGCTTCATTTGTGCCTGCCCATGTGCCTGCCCATATAACTACACCTTCTACTGCATATCTTAACCACAGTAACTTTCCTGTTAGTTCACATCTGCGTGGCTTCCAAAGAAATCTTGATTTCCAAAATGCTTTATCGTGAAACGAAGACATCTGTGTACGACTGTAATAAAACGGCAATCACTTGCCCCAACCATTGGACCAAATGTCAACATGCAACCTGGGACTATAACGATAGCCTCTGGCCAGTGCTTCATCAGCAATGTGTCTTGTGTTAGAAAAGTATGCTTTGTCTGTGCCGCCCACCGGCATCACATAAACTTGTCCACCAAAGCCTGCCGCACGGTATTCACCGACTGCTTGGTCTACTTCTTTAAAGTCCATGATGTTGTCAATTACAAATTTTAAATAGGTGTAACCAAGTGTTTGATATTCAACAACTACATCAGGTTTAATAGCATCTGACCATTTCTCACCACTGGAAGTCAGCTTGGGGCTAACACTGAATGTAAGATAGTCGCGGTCTCGGCCAAACCTAGTCCATTCTTCAAACAGATAGGTATGAAAGTCATCATGCAATTTCTGAGTACCATTTGTTTCAAATGTCAAATTGGCCAAGTCACTCATACGGCTATTGCTTAACAATGCAGGATACAATTGTTGCCAACCCAACAACGGCTCACCACCTGTGATGACCAAATGTACATCATTACCATTGTTCTGTTCCCAGTGATTGTTGGGTGTCAAGTCTAACATAGCATCAACTGCCTGCTCAACACTATAGTTAGGACTTAGATGTTTGAATGCAGGATGCCAGCTTGCGTAACTGTCACAACCGGTATTGGCCAGTGGTAAGTCATTGAAGGTTGGGTACAGGTGTACCACTTTACCAATGTCATCTGGCTCAGTGGTCTTTTCACCTGTGGGCAAGCCAAAGCCCGCACACTTAAAGTTACAACCAAATGTTCTAAAGAACACACTAGGTACGCCAACAAAGCGACCTTCGCCTTGTGCGCTGTAAAATATTTCGCTTACTTTAAATTCATTCATATATGCTGGACCATTTCTTTAGTTTCTCAAACTTGGCTTGCTTCGCGGCTTCCATGCCTTCGACTGTTACTACACCCAACGATTGTAACAGGTCTACCATGGCAAGTAAATCACCAATTTCACCTTCTAAGTGCTGTGCATTAGTTAGCGGCTTGCCTGGCTTCATATTGTCCAATCCAAAACGATTGCATTTGCTAACAGCCTGAATCACTTCGGCACATTCCTCCGAGAGAATGTTCATAATTTCGTAAAGTTTACTGTCCATTTTTAATTTCCATGTAGGGTGCAATATCGTTATCAAAGATCTGAGCCATTTGATTCCATAATGACCTTGCTTCTTCATCTGTCATACCAGCACTGAATTTAGTGCCGTAGTCCTCGGCGCCACCTTTACGGAGTCCATAGTCATGTCGCCATGTGTAGCACATTCTAGTAATAATTTGTTCTCTTGTTTTCATGGTCTTGGAAAGTCTAGTTGGAACACATGAGCCTTAGTGCCCTTTAATGCTAATAACATCTGTTCTTGCTGTGCATCTTCAAGTTTAACATAATAGCCCGGGAAGATAGCCGCCCCAGGTGCAGAAGGAATATGTCCTGTCATCATGCCAGTTGAACTGAGGCTGGCTATAATCCAAACACACAGGGCTTCTGGTGGGTCAACTGGCTTCATTATACCTCCAATACCAAATTAGGATTCCAGCCTGTATCTTCGCTGTAACCATTGTGATGATAGCCTCGTGGGTTACATACCACTCGGGTCTCTCCAATTGTATAATCAAAAGGATGATGAGTATGTCCATGTGTCCACAGTTTGATCTGTGGATGATCCAATATAAACTCACTCAACTCACTATGGTAGCCACCGTTCATCAATGTGTCACGGCTGTACATTGGGTGACAACTTTGAAAGCTTGGAGTGTGATGTCCAACTACTACAACCTTTTTGTCATTGTGTTCTTTTACAATATGCTTGATATAGCCCAGTGTCTTGTCGTGCCGTACTGCAACATCCAACGCACTCATAGTAGCATAGTTTCGTTGATCATTACGAATGATACGAAAGTCGTTCATCATACCTTCAATGGCATGCATAGTAAGAGGGTCACGCCGGTTCATATCAGTCCACAAGGTACCACCAACAAATACAACATCAGTGACTTCACCTGTGTCTCTGTTACGGTCTTGAATAATTTTAGTGTCATTTTCTAACATATAGATGTTAGGATACCGGGCCAGTTCTTCACGCATGTAATCAATACCTGCATAGAACTTGCCATTGTAAAATTCATGATTGCCCATAATGTAAATCACATGTGGGAACTGAAAACTACAACGCTTGAAGAAATCTCTAAAACGCTGTGCGGCCTGCTGTCTGCGACCTAGCCCGGTGCCATTGGCAATAGCCGCCTGTTCGCTAGTATTGTTAGGTTCGGGATGGTCGTGCAGATCCTGGGCGATACAGATATCGCCACCTAAGATTAGAACATCACAGTTGTCATTGTTAACAATGTTAACATCTGAAAATTCCAAATGTAAATCACTAACCAGCTTTATCTTCATCATCGTCCTCGAGCTTTGCTATAGAGTTTAATCCGTTAACTGGAATACCATCTTCGTCCACAATAGCGAAACCATCAAAGATAAATCCAGCACCTTTGCAGAAATCTGAAAATGCTTGTAAAATCTCTTCTAAGTTGTCGTGATTGTGATCTAATACAAGTTTCCTAGTACCATCATTGTAGCATATTAACCACTGTGTGTCAAGCGAATGTTTTTCAATATCGCCCATGGACCGCAATGCTTTTTTAATTGAGTCCCAATCGTTAGTTGCCATTAGGTCGCATTTCTCTATTGAGGTCACTGATAGCACGGATCAAGTCAACATGTATTCCAGACTTGACCAGGGCCGCTTCAAAAGTCCTGACATCTTTAGGAAAGCATTTGCCGCCATATCCGGCTTGCCCATCTGGACCAGGACTTTGCCAATGACTTGATCCAAGTCGACCCTCTGATTGTAGTAGCTGTTGTACTATCTCATATGAAGCCGCATTTTTCTCGCACAGTTGTCTTACTTGATTGGCAAAGATAACTTTCATTGCCAAGAATGTGTTTGTGCTTAACTTGGCAATCATTGCTTCAACCGCATCAGTTATTAATAGTGTTCCCTTATACAGGCTGATCACATTTGCAAATTCTTCTGTGGCCTCACCACCAATGACAACCATTGTTGGATTAACACTATCTTCTTTCCAAGTGGCTTCACGAATGTATTCTGGCCAAATAATTAAATTTTGCCCTAACTGTTTTTCTAATTTTACAGCAGACTCTACACCAATGGTACTTCTTACAATGATTTTCCCTCTGAATTCATTTTGTAATGCTTCGTTGATTGCCGCATCAACGCATGATGTATCATTCTCGGGCAATATTTCCGAATCATTCAAATCTGTATTGACACAAACAATGACATAGTCGGCCACTGCCCAACTACTCGGGTCAGCAACAACATCCTTGCCTGGATCATTGAATTCAATCTCAATCTCAGGAACAAATGTTCTCAAAAACATTTCAGTTGATTGGCCAACTGTACCTTGGCCCTGTATGATAACTTTAGTCATTTTTCTCTCTTAATATAAAATCTGGATATTTTTCTATGCTTGCATCTAGCAACTTTTCTAATCGTCCCAAGTGAACCCATCCTTTGATCACAACAAGTATTTTTTTATACTTTGGATTAAAGTCTGCTCCATGTAAGTAGTCTTCATTGTTCCATGCAAATGTATTAGTATCATTTGGTAATTTTACATAGTATCGATCATGCAGTGGAATGTCTGTGTGCGGAGGATATTTATTTGCTAGTGTCAAGTAGAATGTTTCAATTGGATTTTCATCATGCAACATCAAACGGATCTCAGTTGGAAATCGCATTTTACCATCTATACTTGATGGGAGATTGCCATCATAGTGTGCTGGAATAACTTTATGGTTGCTCCATAATCGGATGGATCTAACTTTTGTAAACGGTAATATTCCTAAAATTGATTTAAGATAAGTTGGTTGAGAATCTGCTAATTCTTTAGATACTGTTGTCCGCCATGCCGCTTGATCAAGCAATGACTTGTCTTCGTATAGTGCCAACCCATCCCATTGAGTATATAACTTTGATACTTTAGCAGGATCTTTTCCAACCGCGCCACGGTCAATATGTTGTCGATGTACTGTTTCGTTCTGCGAATCCCAAATCTTCCAAAATTCATCAGCATTGTCTAATTCAAATTTTGGCAATGCCAACGGCAATGAAATAATACCTTTGTATTTTTCATTGAGTCGCGGACAATCATACAGTCTGATCAGAGAAGCAAATGTTTCTAAATTCATCTCTCTAACAAATCCTTTTTATCCTTGACATCTTTAAATTCTTCAGCAGTATCAAGTGGGGCCTTGCTTTTATTAATCACTGGCCAAATTTTGCTAAGTTCAATGTTGATTGGTAGCCAAGGTTTTTGTTCTTCTGTCATATCTCGATCTGCAACGATAGCATCTACTGGACATTCAGGAATACAAACACCACAGTCAATACATTCGTCAGGATCAATGACAAGAAAGTTTGGTCCTTCTTTAAAACAATCAACAGGGCATACATCGACACAATCAGTATACTTGCATTTGACGCAACTTTCAGTTACTACATAAGTCATTTTATATCTTCCAATTAGATTCGATGCGTTCTTTGTTGTTGGGCCGGTTACCAGTTAACCCCAACATACCTCTATATGTCTGCCAAGCTTCTTGCACCATTGGATCTTCATGTCCACCGGTAGGAAACAAGTCTGCCCATACAGCATTTTCTGGCATCATACTTCTATATGTACCAAAGTTACGAGGTTGATGTATCTTTCCTTCTCGGAACAGCACACTGGCCACACCTTGGCAGGCTGTTTCGTCTAATCCTTCTAAATATCCAGAGCGATACATGTATTCATTGATGATAGGAACCAGTTGTTCCTGTGTTTCAAATCGTGTACCAGACACAATAACCACAACATCGTTGATATCAACAACATCTGTAACAATGTCACGGATACAACGGCCTAGACTAAATCCCACTTTCATATGTGCTCCTTGTCCACCAAGACTCCCACGGGAAGTCGATCCATACATCTTTTTCAACTTTGTTAACAATCATACCACAATAGTCAGTATACTGGTCGCTAGCCTCATTGTCAACCAAAACGGCCAAACGAACTGATTTATGCCAATGCTTGTCGACGAAATCTGGCTCTACACCGGCCACAGAACTGGCCCAATCTTCTTTAAGCCATGCTTGAGTTGCACCCGAATCATTTATGTCATCTACCAGTAATATTTTCTTGCCAGCCAACACTTCTTCTGGTGCCCATAACAACGATTCGGTGTCTTCAAAATCTCTCAACGACACTTTGACACTGGTATGTGGAATCTCTAAGTAATGACTGAGCATGTTACTGAGAATTAATCCGCCACGATCAATGCCAATGATAATATCAGGCCGCCAACCACTCACATTGATATCACGGACAATGGTATGGGCCAGATACTCTATGTCGCCCCAGGACAATGAACATTTTTTTAACATTATTTTTCTTCCGACGATTCTGGGCCGCCTAATAGTTTTTCCATTGCTTTGTACTCGTTGTACATTTCCTTGAGCATGGGATATTTTTCATGCATTTCAAAGTTAGGTGCTATGATCAGCAACCGCTTCTTCAATGTTTCCATCATATCAGCCAGCTCATCTAAGTCAATTGTGTTCTTGGCAGTTTTGATTGTAGTCTTACCATACTCAGTGGTGTCTGCAGAAAGAATTGAAGCACTGGTATTGTAACTGATATTTCCTGCTGACAAGTTTCCTGCTATAGTAAAGCCTGCTCCTGATCCACCAATTGTTGTAATGCCGTTACTGAGTCCAATGTTGGTTAGGTCGATACTGCCCATGGTATTCATACCAATATCATACAGGTCTCCGGAAAGAGTGATGGTAGAAACATCCTGTGCATTTTTGCCGCCAACAGTTGTATTGGTCTCGTCCCATTTGAACTCAACAGGATCTATAGTAGACAGTACGTCTTTCAATTTGTTTTTTGAGTCATTGTCCATAGTTCACCGTGGAGCAAATTCTTGTTGCATTTTAATGTTATCAAAGAATTCTTTCTTTGTACTTTGGTCGTCCTTAAAGGCACCTTTGAGCACAGTAGTCTGTGTAAGACTGGAGTGTGCCATGATGCCGCGATTTTCACAGCATCCGTGAGTGGCTTGAATGTATACGCCTAAGTCTGTTGCGCCTGTTGCTTTGCTAATTTCCCGAGCAATATCATTACAAAGTTCCTCCTGGAGAGTACCACGTCGGGCACACCACTGGGCGATCCGTGTATACTTTGATAGGCCAATAAGTTTATTAGCGGCAATAATGCCAATATAGGCAACACCAGAAACGGGTTGGTGATGATGACTACACATACTACGAAGTTCGCTACGCACGACCAACATACCTTCGTAGCGGTCGTCACTATCATTTGGAAAAGCTGTTGCATCTGGGGATGGTTCATATCTACCTGCCATTACTTCATTAAAATACATTTTAGCTAATCGTTTAGCAGTACCTTTGCTGTTGGGATCTGTTTCTCTGTCAATTAACAAACTGTCTAGCACTGTTTCAAATGCTTCTGCGGCCTCTTTGATTAAGATTTCTTTATGTTCGTCAGTTACATATTCGCTAATGTTATCGCCTGCCCAGAAGCGTTTGTTATCTCGCTTCATCTTGAATCGAATCACATCTGCTAGATTGGCTTCTTCATAGCCCTTGTCGTCTATGTTATTAAATGTTACAGGTTCGTTCATGTTTAATTTTCTTTAGGTTGTGTTGTATTATAACAGATAGTTAGTCAATGAGCAAGACCTCGCTTGGCCAAGTTAAAAGATAAAGCATTAGATCTTCGGGCTTCTTAAAATGTACCATGATTGTAATGTCAAACATTTCATTTGAATACTTGGCTGACTCAATCTTTGCCAACTTGCGCCAATTAAATGGATCACCTTTGTAATCTGTAGCAGACCATCTGTTCTTGCAATTAGCAATTAACCACCGCCTAATGTTTTTTAGTATAAACACATGGCTGGCAGTCTTGGCCGAATAAACTTTATCCTTGGTTTGCGTTGGCATAGAACTCACTGTTACGCAAGTCATCCCAGCCACCGATTAACTTACCATCAATGATAATCTGAGGAACAGTTCTAGCGGTAGGTACTGCTTCCATTAGCATTTCGCGAGTGAATCCATTGGTACCAACCTTGTGTTCAGTGTATGTAAGATTTTTACTCTTAAACCAATTCTTTGCCATGTCGCAGTAGGGACAAGGTTGTTTGCTGTAAATTGTAATTTCCATTATTTTTCCTGTGATGTATCGTAAGTTTGAGCAAAGATATCTTTCTTTACCACACCGTAGTCGTTTGGACCATGCCGTACAATATAGTCATTGCCTGTGGTATAGTTCAAGTCACCCCATGTGGCTTTGATGACACCATTGTGATCTGCTAACTTGGCCAATTTAGTTACACCGCCCTTGGGAGTTCCTGTACCGTCACCATTGTCATCGTACTTATCATGAAAATTTTCAGGTTCCAACGGCCAAAATTCTTTCTTAGGACCCGGACCCATGATGTAATGTCCTGCCTTGTGCTCTACTGGACCTTCCAATGTTTGTGTGACTCCGTCACTATTGGCAATGGTATACGGCACCGGAATTGGTTTTTTGAATGTTTCAAAGCCACCTTGTTTAAACCAAGCATCTGTGATGCCATTCTCTAATTCATTGATTTTCATTGTTGTTCCTTTTGTATCTGTGCCTCGTACACTCGTTTTCTTAAACTGCTTGAACTAAAACTGTGATCACGACCATTAAAATATAGATCAATATTACGCTTGTGACAAATTTCTCTACCAGTGAATTCTTTGTTTTCATATTCAACTCCTAGTATACGCACATTAATAGGTAATGTTAATAGTAGATCTTCTAGATCTTTTTCTGTGTTGTAGACCCACACTTCGTCAACATAACGACTGCCTTTGAGTTGCATCTGTCGTTCTACAATGGTCTGTACAGGTTTATTCTTTGTGACACGATCCAGCGTTGGATCATTTTGCAATCCACAAATTAAGTAGTCGCATTTGGTCTTTGCTTCTTGTAACATGGAAACATGGCCAGCATGTAGCAAATCAAAGGTTGAACAAGTGAAACCTACTTTCATGCTCGACTCTTAAATTCTACTGAGTTGTACCAATCCCATGCACTACGCACAATATTATCAATCTTGCTGTTCTCTGGTACCCATCCCATTTGCATTTTAATTTTGTTAGAACTTGCAACCAGTACTTCAGGATCGCCGGCTCTTGCACCGCCAGTATGTACCAAAACAGTTTTTCCAGTAATGCGTTCAACACTGGAAATAATTTCTCTAATGCTAACACCTTTACCAGTTCCTAGATTAAACTCAACACTGGGTACTTCCATGGTTTCTGCATACATGGTTGACAGGTAATGAGCATTGGCAATATCTTCAACATGCAAATAGTCTCTAATGCAAGTACCGTCGGGAGTAGAATAGTTTGTGCCGTTTAAAGTAAACACATCTTGGTTGACAATACTTTCCATAATTTTAGCAATTAGGTGCGTTGCCTTTTTCAATTGACCATGCCTGACCATGTTGTCTGCACCACAAGCATTGAAGTATCGCAACGATATAGTTTTGAATCCATATCCAAATGCACAATCTCTTAATACCTGCTCTGCCATAAGTTTACTGTGTCCATATGGACTGATTGGAAGTCGAGGAGTTTCTTCTGTGATAGAATGGGCTCCGGGGTTTCCATAGATGGCGGCACTACCTGAGAAGACCACAGTCTTGTTCCAGCCATTGCGAGCCAACATTCCCAACATGTTGGCAGTATTACCAACATTATTTAAATAATAGGGTGCTGGATCTTGTATGCTTGGTCCCACTAGACTGGTTCCGGCAATGTGTATCAATGCAACAGGATTGTTTTGTATAATCAAACTGGTAAACATTGGATTGTTAAAGTCACCGTTGATATAACGATCGACTCTTTCTGTAATCCAAGGAGCAGTATTGTTGCGGTCTACACCAATGACATTGTAACCAGCATCTTTGAATTTTAAAACAGTCTGCCCACCAATGTAACCATTACACCCTGTTATAGCTACCCATTTTTCCATTAGTACTTTGCCTCTGCAATATGGTCACGATATCTGTTACCGGCCCGATTCCATTGTTCACCTGTGCCTTGCATGATATCTAGCACACGGTCGATAGTGCCATTGTTCCAATCACTAATCTTGCCTTGATTGACATGAACACCAGATAACTGAACTCGAAGTTTTTGTATGGCATCATCTAACGACCAAGGAACATATAGTCTGGTATGATCATTGGCGAATGTTTCTGGAAAACTACGATAAGCAGGATACAAAACATTACAGCCAAGAGTGTCGGCCTCGCTGACGGTGTTTGAAACCCAGTCTTGTAAAGCACAATTAAACAGCACACGACTATCGTTGACAATATTATAGTACTCATTTTTATTAAGGTCCTCATAAATCTTGAGTTTTCCCTGTGCCGCCATTTTATAGGCACGCTCTAAGTATTTGGGATTGTTACTACGCAATGGTCCACCACTTAATACAGCAAACTCAACTGGATTGTCAGGTTGTTCGGCATGCCACTTCTCAATGAGATCCATAAAGAAGTCTGGTTGCTTCTCTTGGTCAAACCTTGCGGCAAATACAACACGATGAGCTCTTTCAGACCAGGACTTAACTTTATTATTAACTCGGCCAAGAACTTCTTCTTTGCCATATGCTAGACCGCTAATGTTATAGATAGGAGCAGTCCAATTAGCAATACGCATATGGGCAACCATCTCTTCATTTGTAGCAAGTACACCTGTGACAAAACAATTGACCATTTGTTCATATGTACTCATCCATTTGCTCATACCCCATACATGCACAAAGTCATCTGGGTCAATGGCCTGGGCCAGACAACGAACATATATGCGTGGTCGCAAGTTGGCAGGCACTTGATCTAGAATGTAAGGCAAGCTTTCAATGCCGGGTTGAAACATGTCTTCAAAGTAGATGACATCTTCACTGGTGACATCACCACGGCGCATCATCTGCACCAGATTCATCATCTGGCTCATACCAAAGTAACTGCGACCATGTGCGTCTAACACTTGACCAACACTGATTGCTTTGGTATTGTCAATGGTACTGCCGGGTACTAACACATAGTCAATGCCCCGGCGTTTGAACACCGCTTCATTCCATTGCTGGAGTTGAAGGGTGTATCTTCCTTCATAGGGCTCCAAGCCCATATAAAAGAGCTTACGCATTTACTACCTCATCGCGATCCAAGCGATTAGGCATACAGCACATACCATCTTCGGTATGCACAGTTTCACCTGCCCATGCACTCTTATAAAATCCCACATGGATTTTAAGTGCCTTGTTTGCACGATCAACTGCACTTTGCACATTGATAGTGTAGGTGAAACTGCGATCACCTGTTGGCTCATGCCTACGCATTTCTGGCAAGTCAATGGCATAACCATAGATCATACCAGCATGGCACAGATCAGTAAGATACTGATTGTAGAACGCTAGTGGCAAGTGCCCTAGCTCTGCTGTCAACACACCGTCATATAACTCGCTAATTTTTAGCAAGTCAAACTTGATGTGGTTGATGTTAAGTCCAGCTCGGCGAGCCTGGTACTGCGGATTATAGTTTCCGCGATCTTTGCGTTCAAAACGAACGCGATTGTCAAGAGTATTGTTTGAGGCATCCATTTTCGCCATCCTCCGAAATTTCAATCCAAATTTTACGATCTGTGTACTTTGATGAGATTTGACCATGTAGGTCATCTGCCATCATTTCGCAGGACTTGTGATTCAACTCAAGTGTTCCTTGGTTATATAAATTCTCCAACCAACGCTTGAACTGAATAAACTCCACATCTCTATCGTCATGGAAGACTTCGAGATACACTTTAAAGTGGAACATGTGTCGATGAGGATGTCCTAAAAAAGAAACATCATACTCGTCACCTGTTGCCAATTTAGCATCCGTAAGTGCAGCCGGATACCTATGAATGCCTTCCTTACGAAAGGTAACCCAAATCATGTCTTGTGACATGTTATTCCTTTACTCGATGTAATTATTTGCTTTTAAGTAGACCCACAACTTCCAGTCAATTGCCTGAGCAAATTCTAAAAGCTTGTCCATTTTTTTGTTAAGATCAGCAATCCCAGCATCTCCACCTACAGCTGTCTCAGGTGCTTCTTCTCTAACAGGTGCGCCAGCAGTTTTTGGAACTGGTCGCTTAATTGGTTTAGTAAAATTACCAACCTTGACTTCGTCGTTCATTTCATTTTCCTTAAATTTAATTAACAGGGCTATCGCCTTGGTAGGCTATCCACGGAGTAAAATACTTCCTATCAGTTAAGTCACTTAAAGGAACGCACCACACCCCAGGATTCGTTTTGTTAAAACCTTTATCGTCGATTTTAACGGTTGTATTGTAGTTAAGCAATCTAGTGTATGGTAGTTTGGCCGAAATCATTGGAATGACGCGATGTTCGTCACTGGCCATACTTTCTAAAAATCCCTCAACTTGACTTAGCTGTATATCAACTGTGACATAGTGAATACTCTGATCTTCAAGCACCTTATTGATCATGTCGTCAATTGATCGCCAAACATCGTGATTGTCATTTTCCACATGGTGCAGACTCATATTAGCACCAATGTAAATGTGACCAATCTTTTTCTCTTTGGCAAGTTTTACAATTTCCTCACCAGGATGGATACCAACTACAAATAGTGTATTCATTCCAAGTGCAGGGCTGTGTTCAACTTCAATGCCAGTAAAGAAGTCCGGTGCAACGCGATCAATAGACATCATTCATCCTTAAGCGATTGTTCAAGTTCAGTTAGTTTAGGATCGTTCATATCATCAAACTCTCCACCTTCTGCCATTTCATTTGCACTGGTACCATCACCAGTGGTAAAAATATCATGCACAGCTTCTGCACCACTCTTACGAGTCTTGCGTCCAGAGAACTCACTTAGCAATGCAGAACTTTGTTCTAACAATTCATATGGGTTCTCAACTCTAAACACTTGATCTACTAGTTCCATTATGTATAATACATTACGAGGTACCCATAAGTCAACCTGTCCTTCCTGACTTCTTTGCCGACCTTTGCGCCATTCGGCTGGGTCTGGACGATTCAACTTGTGTGCAATGTCAGCAAGTGTGTTGGCTCGCTGTACACTTTCAATGTGTTGGTAAACATTATGGCCCATAATAAGACTATAACTGAATGTGTCCCAACTTGTTCTTGAAACCTTACCATTTTTATTTTCTTGACCTGGTTTGTAATAGCACACATCGCCCATGGTCAAGCGTTCACCGATTGGACTGTTCCAAGGCCATGGAATTTTAGATCCACTTAGGTCTCGGTTATCCACAGCCTTTTCCATCACATAGGTAAAGCGATCATTGCTATGCACATGTTGTGTATAGCTTAGTCCGTATGCCACAGAAACAAATGGACTTGCACAATCATATGTTACTAGCATGTTTGGATTGACATGTTCTCGCAATGCTCGCTGAATTGCAGTTAAGAAAATTGTCCATTCTAAACGACTTGTGCCCAAGAAGTGAATGACATCCTTACCTGGCGCCAACATACCTTCGTCACGCATTTGAATTAGTCTACGGAGAACCAAGTGTGCGTCTTGCATGTTGTTACCACCCATTGCCCAACCTTCAAATGGGAAGTGTTTAACATTGTCGTACCAAATGTCTGCTTCTTCATTGTTACTACCCTGTAACACATTTAGAAACTTTGTTTTGTTTTGTCGATTGGCCAAGAACCATGCATTGTTGTAAAGTGTGCCATCCAAACATTGTTGGAATGACTTTAGACCAGTGCGTTCGTTCAGTGGTGGTCGTGCCGCCCAGGTTGGAATATCCAATACCATCGAATAGTCAGCAGTATGCTCTAACCAATTTAAAATTGCGCCGCGAGTCTTGTCTGCAGAACCTTTGTAGCCAGCATCACCTGGCTTCTCCATAAAGTTTTCCCAGTCAAACTTGATGACACCTTTTGCAATTTGGAATCCACCAGAGTCGCCTAGAATAAAAGTATTCTTGCGATCTCGTTGTTGAACCATTGCTTCTTCTTTGTCAGTCTTCTTGAGATCCAGCTGTGCATGGCCCGCAGAATATAGTGCATAAGGATAGTAAAAGTATGCTTGTTCCTTGTTAAGGAAGTTCATACCCTCAATACCATTTTCAAATTCTTTTGGAACACGGTCAGCTTTTACACTAACGCCGGGCTCGTTTCGTTCTTTACTAATAATGGTATTGTAAAAAGATGAGATACTAGGCAAGAAAACTGCATAGTCTTCATTCTTAGCCCACAAGTCAACTTTACTTTTTTTACTTGGCATATTCTTACTTCTGTGTTGGAGTAATGTATTCGTAAGCAATTAAGCCACTGTTAAATTCAACCTTGGTAGCTCGCTCACTGATGCTCAACACCGGTGTGCCTTGGCTACACATTTTAAATGCAGTTAACAAAGCCTGAATTGACAAGGATACTGGACGCTTCAAGGTTTGTGTAGTGTCAGCAAATACAAACTTACCTGCATGACCACCACCAGCACTTCCACCAAAGCTAAAAACCAACTTGCCATTCTCTGTGCTTGCAGTTAAATTTGGGTCAATGGTGGCATACAATGTACCGCGCTGGCTCAGCTCACTGATTTTATTTGCTTGTGGACTAACAACTACTTCCCAAGTTGTGCCGTTAAAACTACGACTCTTGGTCTTCATCAGGTTAGTTGGCGTCAAACGATATTCGTCATTGTTGCCGTCTGCATTGTTGAATGCCAAACGATCAACATCACCTTTGTTGTTTGATCCAACTGTGACATTACACTTTTTTGTAACATCTGGATCTTTGTATAAGTTTGTCAAGCCAACAAAGAAGCCCAAGTTAAGCATGCCGCATGCCTCAGGAAACTCTGTGACCTTGTCCTTGCTGTTGGCAAGTACAGTCAGCAATGAATCTTCCGGATACGCAGTAAATTTTGTACTGTTTGGTTCTTGTTCAACCAGGATCTCTTCAAAGATTCCTAGTCCTGCGATGTTTTTTGCTACATCAAGCGTAATGTCTTTTAGCATTGTCATGTTTCTCCGTTAATGTTACTATTGTAGTTAGATTTAGATCTAAAGTCAACTGCTTGTTCTCCGTTTTAAGAAAACAAGTCATCGATAAAGCCTCGGTCCTTACTTTGGTTCAAGTCCCAATGTAATACACCTAGCAAGTTTTCAATCTTACTGTCAATGATGGTTTCTTCCATTGCAGTATGATCAAATGGTAATAGCTTAAACCAATCTGGAAGATTCAATTCGTCAATTGGATAAGCAATAGATGTTATGTTGTAGTTGTTGGATCTCAGTTTACAAACAATGGCTTTTTGACCATCCGTTATTTCCATACTTCGGTTGTCACTGTGCGCCTGCTTGAATCGATTCCAGTTGATGGCCGCCATGGCATGACCAACTCCGCACTTGCCAGTCTTTTCGTAAACAGCAGTATGTTTAGTTAGATTGTTCACACGCTTGGGGGTGCCCTTTTCCCAACCAGGTCTGCTCTTGAACTCCTCACGGAACTGTTTGACACGGGCCATGACCTCATATTCAGTTTTACCTTCCAGGGTCATAGTCAATGCTTCTTCCAAGAACCGTTGCATGAACTCTGGAGTGTCTGCTCGCTTCATGTCCAGACCCATGGCTTTCAGTTCGCCCAGTGATCCATTTGTATCTTTGCGCTTGCCTTCCTTGTCAAAGATAAGAACAGCATAACGCTTCTTGGTCATGTAGATGCCTTTGCTGGCAACCAGTTCTCGACCTGCTTTGATAATCTCACCCTGGGCTTGTGGACAATTAAATGCGGTATTCATAAATGCCGGAAAGGTATCATTTACCTGTTCGCTTATTGCATCATACAGTTCAATGATCTTTTCTTTGGTCCATTCAAATTGACCATTCTCAATTTGTTCTTTGAAGATGGGATATGCACTGAAGTAAACAGAGTCAGTGTCACCATAGATAATTGCTTTACCTGTGTGATCATGCTCTCCAGTTAGGCTGTCGTTGACACTTCCTGCCATGTGTCTGGCAACAAGCCGACCGCATAAGGTAGTACTTTGTCCTAGTCGTTGATCAAAGAACCTCGAACCTGCATTCAACAACGCACCATACGCAGAGTTCAAGTTAATTTTCTTAACCAACTGCCGTTTGTCCCAAAACTCAACCTCTTCAGGAGTCGTTGCTTCTTTGAGTTTCTTTTGTAATTCTTTACGCTCGGCGTACCAACGCTCTAGCAGTCCAGGTATGATACCTTTGTTGGTATAGTTAAAGATTGTACCGTTGCCACTGATAATCAAAGGTTGTCCACTAAGGAATACATAATCGTACACTTGTGCAGAACTCATTTGTGTACTGGTTCCATCAGCCCAATCAACTGTTTCAGTTTGTCCAATGTCCCTGGCCATTACACTTTCATACTCGTAGCAAGCAAACTTGCCATCCCAAAAGTCTGCAATACCCCGACCAGAAGCAATGCTGTCATCAATACCGGCCAGTGTGCGTGTCTGTCTAACTTGACCAACAATGGTTTCTGGGCTCATGTTCAGCGCACGAATTAGAGATGGATACAGACTGTTAATGTCCATACTTCCGATCCACTCATGCATGCCTGCTTTGGGCACAGCAACATACGCACCTGCCGCGGCATTGTCCTTGGCATCTTCACTGCGCCGTGGACGATCTGGAACCACCATACCTAGACCATGTGCCTCATTGATGACTGCTTGGTCTGTAACTGCCACCGCACCCAATGTTGCACGAAGTCCAACGGTATTGGCATGACTAATAAGATTAGTAAGTTCAATAAATTGCAACTTGGCATCTAATTTTTTAAGCAAGATGACGTCTTGTCTGTTGTAGGCAATAAACTTTTCAAAATCATTATTGTACAACTGATCCAATGAGCCTTCATATGGTATTTTCTTTTCACCAATCTCGTACTCACCAATGGCATCCAAGCGATAGGTATGCATCTCGTGATAGTTGTACTTGCGATACAGTTCAAGATAGTCCAGGTGAACTCGACCAATTGGATCGTAAGTTTCCAATGTTCTGCCATACTTTTCAAACTCTCGCTTTTTAGGAAACTGATCCCACAAGCAAAACTTGCGTGTTTGTTCTTTGCTCAGTACACGGCTGATACGATTTGTAGTGTATGGGATATCAAATCCTTCACTGTTCCAGCCACTCATTACATCTGCATCATCAATCAAGTCAAGAAACATTTCCAACATTTCTTTTTCATTGGAACACAAGATTGTATCATCAAATCGTTTAACAATGTCCTCAGCCTGTGGCTGTGGCATTGCATCTGGCTTGAGAACCAGTGTAACAGTCCTGTCTAGCCACCCCAGGTGTACTGTGATTGCTGTAATGGTATTAAAAGGATCACTGGGATCAGCAAAGCCCTTGACCTTATCGTATGCAACCTCAATGTCAAAAAATGCAACATGAAGTTTAGGTGCTTCTTGACCGCCATAGATTTCTTCTAGACATCGATTCAACGGTCTATAGTCGCTTTCACATAACTTTTTGTTGCTGTGAATACGCCGTTCTTTGTCAAATGCTGTGGCATTGCTCAAAAGCACTCGGCTGACTCTGTTGCCAGCAATGTCAGTGAACTTGCCTTTGTTGTCAGGATAGTACAAGACATACTTTGCTGGATACTCTTTGAGCACCCTCTTGCCATCCACTCGTTCTACAACATGGATGATTTCTTTTTTCTTATCGTGATATGCGTCAATGAACATGTAGTATGTATTTTACTTTAATAGAAGTGTTTGGCCAGTGCATCGCGCAACTTTTCTGAATCAACTTCAATTTCAAGTTCTTTGAGAGTGTTGGTCATCACATGCTCTAGGTCTTCAAATCGATAGATAGCATTATGCAATCCCAAGTAGCCAGCACCTTGTGCGGCGGCATAGGCTTCTGGTCCCCAACCAAAGGTGCCATACAAGACACCTCGGTAACTACGCCGTTCATCTAATTCACCTTGACATAACTTTTCAACAATGGCACAAAATGCCATCAACTGTTCCTCAGGTTCTAGACCTGAATAGTAAGTTTGGCACATGTCTTGATATTCTTTGGCCGCCTTGGCAAAACTTTTACCAGATTCATGTAGTGCATCCATTACTTCTTGTTTTTTAACGTCATCGGTCATTTTTTAAACCTCGGCATGACTTCATTGCCTGCATATTCAAAACTTGATAGCATAGGTAACAATCCCTTCAAATCATCGGCAGGATGCCGCTCAATCATAGGCAAGCGATCACCGTCTATCAGCATAAAGTACAACTTTTCTGTACCGTCTACTATCTGATATTCAAAAATATATTCTAAATCTTCTACTGTCATTCTTCAACTCCTAAATCCAAGTCTGTCATTTATAGGCTATGATCATCTTTCAACTTTTGTAACATTTCTTCTTCGGCATGTTCACGCCACTCAGTGAGCCATGTACTGCTGTCGCATTCTCTTACATGCGCCATTACTCGCTTACGCCCTGCACCTTCCATTCCTTCTCCCAAGAAGAAATGCATTACTACATGTCCGTGGTGCATGATTTCAATTATCATTGAATCATGTTTGGCATTGCGCCAGCTAAATTCTTGGTACATCATTTACCCCATGTCAGCGTAAACAGCAGGTAGTCTGCTTGTTCTCTAAATTCAAAGATGCCGTCACCTTTAAAATTCCAGCCATCAGTGACCTTGTCACCAAACTGTTTGTTGCACCATTCAATACAAGGTGTCCATCCTTGGTACCGGTATTTGCCATTGACTGTTTCGTCAACCGGCGCCATAATACTGGCCACATACCAACCACTCAACGCACTTCTCATGCTTTAGCAAGTATAGCATAAACTTTACCAGCCAGCAACTTTTCTTTACTCATTGCCTCTCGTTCCCAAGGTTGGTCAAAGTAGTCGGCCTTAACATGACTACCCATCCAAAATCTTTTTGTACGGATGGTCTTGTACTGCCCTTTGGCATATTGTTTTACATGAACCATTTCATGCGCCAGAGTCTCAAACAGTCGTTCTTGTTTTAAATCCGCATCCAGTAGCATTAGAATATGCTTGGGGGCAATCTCACATACGCTACCTTTCATACCGTCAACATTTGCTAGACCTTTCTTAAACTGAATCTCTACAGTATAAGTGCTGTTGGAAATTTTAAGTTCTTGTTTATAAAGATGTGCTGTTGCGTTAACCAAGGCCTGTTTGCCTGCACTTTTTGAATGTACAACAATGTTCATATTAGCCCCATGTCAGTTTTAAAATTGCTAACAATTCACAATGTACATCAAATTTTGCAGATGATGGCTCATGAAAATTGTAGCGAGTAGGTTGTTCATAAGGATGTTCATACCATTGGTCCTGAGATTGTGTTCTGGTCCAAGTAGCAATATCCTTGCTCACATGTATAGTATACCACTTTTTGTTGTCTATGTCAACCATTGCCAAAACAGTATAACCTGGACCAGAATTAGGAAACACAATATTCCATTGTTGTTGGATTGCTGTTTTAACTATCACGAGTATGTCATCCTAAATAGCAATGCTTCTTCTTCATCGTTAAAAGTAACTTCCAACTTTGGAGAACCATTATTGTATCTTACTTCGTACACCGCACTTGGACAATTCATATTCAACCATATTTTAAGATATTCAAATCCTGGATATGGAACTGGAGCAGGATCAATAAAATAAGGAAAGCACCAGAAACACCAAAGAGAACCATGCCGCCAACTCTTAGTAATTTGTACTCCCCAATTTTCGTCGTCCATTAATCTGCTTGTCTTGTTAAAAAGTATTTTCTAATTGAACCAACACCAAAGTGTTTCTTTATGCTGGCTTCAACAATGGCTGTATCAAATTCTTTACAACTAAAAACATCAAGATAGATCTGTTGTAGATTATCTACAAAGTGAGCAACAATACTACTGGTAACAATTACTTGAACCACTGTAAAGCCAGCCTTATCAGGAAATTCTCCTGCGGTGTATTCAATCCTGGGCTCACCAATTGGCTCCATGTTGATGTCCTTGACTAACTGGCGGATCCAGGTATCAACATTGTCAAAGTCTTTCATTTGATCCGGATTGCACCGCCCGCAATCTAAAATTAAGTGGTAACCCCAATAGTTCATTTTTCTCCTTTGAACAATCAAAATATTATAACAGATTTATATCTGTTCAGCAACCGCACCGCCCCAAGTTAACTTACACAAAAATAAATCTTCTTTGTTTTTAAATTGTAATTGTGTCATTTCGTCCCAGTGACTACCTCTTACATCACTAACATCACTGGTCGACATAATCCATAAATCATTGTCACCATGATACATGTTGTGATACGAATACTCGTTGCGAGTGGTCATTACTAATCCGCTAATGTTTTCGCACAACCAATTTAACAATGCATCGAGGTCAACATCGCCAATGTACAGACTGTTAAAATACATTGAAGTTTAGCATAAAGTATGCCGCCTCATCCTTGCTGGTAATGTTAACAGTGATCATTGGATCACCTGAATTAAATCTGGGAGTACAGTCTGCGGTAGGGCAATGTGCTTCCATCCAATTTGTGAACTCTCGATGATCATTGCAATAGACCCAGCAATGCCAGCCCACAATTTCTTCACGGAACTCTTTCTGAGGTTGCTTCTTATCCTTTAGTAGTACATAAGGAATGTCATGCCATCCATCTTCATACCGCCAGTGATGAACTGATATTTGTTGTTTCATTACGCACCGTGATACAATTTAAAAAGTGCCGCATCTTCTTTTCCTTTGAACAAGATACGATTTCGGTATTGATCGTCAACCCAACACCAGTTGGAATTTTGACAAACATCATGTGGGGTGGGAGTTCTTTCATGCCATTCCCAATCTTTAAAGCCCTTACTAGCACCCCATGTGTTCCAGCACCAGGCTCTCACATTATGAAAGTTAACTTCATTGCTTTGGCTCAACTCGACAAAATACTTGAAATACGGATAGCCCGAGTATCGCTTGTCAAGTTTTCGAACCTGCATCACATCCACATTCTAATTAGTGCTATGGTATCAATAGTGACCAGCAAAGTATAGTTGGCCAACATGCCGGTGCTTCCTCTAGTTTTACTGGCCCATGCAAAAATAGCACACTGGGTTATGAACAGGGGATACAGAATTAAAAACGGAGGATTAGGAACTGTAAGCATCATTGTAAAAGCACAACCAATGCTTAGGAACCAAGCGAGAATTTCCAGCACACATCTTACTGGATTTTCTTGCCAATCCTCGCGAATGTAATCTCTTACACTGGCAAGTAACTTTTTCATTACTGTTTGTTTTTAGTTACAATTAGAATTTCTTCAACAGCTTCCAAGTCGCTTTGGTCTTTGTCAAAGTCGCCTTTGAAGGCCTTGGTAATTGCTTTGGTAAGGACAGCTGGTTTAATTTCCATTTCTTCAGCAATGGCGGCAACTGTTTCCTTTAGGCCCACACTAAGGTCATCAATTTCTCGTTTGACTTGGACACCTTCTTGGATCACTTTGGTAAGTTTGGCAATTTGTTCTGGGGTAAAGCTCATTTATTTCTCCTGTGAGTTGTAATCTACAGTACAAGTATACAGCATATAAACCCACAGGTCAAGTTATTGACGTTCAATATCTTCTTCGTTGCAACTTGATCCGTACTGTATCTCTACAACCTTACATGGTCCTGAGTATGGATTGCTAAGTTGATGCCATTCATTCTCCAGTATGTCTATTCGGTCATGCACTCTAAGAGTTCTAGGAGGCATTTGATAACCAGATGGCATGCGAGCAGTTACATCACACATGCCCTGAGCCACATGCCAAAACTCTTTTCTAAAGGCATGGCGTTGCATGCTTAGACTTTGGCCAGGCATCACAGTCAGCTCTTTGACCTTGGTATGAAACATGACATCATCTTCATATAATACACGATAGTAGCCCCAAGGCCGTTGTGTTTTTGGGCTCTTCCATTCTTCTAAGATCCAACTACTGCTGTTCTTTTTGTCTGTGCCACCAACGCCAAATACAAATGATAAATTAGAATCTACAACATCCATTTCTGGAATATTATCTTTGGTCCTATCGCCACCGTTGGCAAATATCAATTCAGCATTGGGATAATGTGCTCTTGCTTGTTGGATAAAGTGTCTAGCTGAATCATCGGCATCGTCAAAGGTATAAACTTCATCTACCATGCTCAAATTGTTAACGATACATAATCGTTCGTTCCATGTCATGAATGCCTGACCTTTTTTGCGTTCTAACCATTCATCACTGTTGAGACCAACAATTAACATGTCACCCAGGGTTCTTGCAGTCTTGAAGTAGGCAATATGCCCACTGTGTACAGGATCAAATCCTCCAGTGACTAAAACTATTTTCATAAAGAATTAAATTTTCCTTTTATTTCCTCGAAGTCTGGATTATTTTCAAACCCAACCTCAACATAGTATATATGCTCTAAGTTTTCTGTATTGATATATCTGTACGGCCCTGGTGCAATTAGATAAGCCGAGTCGGGAACTAATTCACTACCAACAGTTCTAAACGGTCCGTTAAAAAAATTTTCATCTGTAATATTTTCTGTTGGATCTATCCACTGTACTTGTAAATTATTATGTGCGGCTACTGGTATATGTAGCCTACATTTTCTATTAGGAACTGTGGCATCAAATTGTCGGTCTTTTGTTGGATCAAATGTATCTGTACGAGCCTTGGCAAGAATTGGTACAGTTACTATAAATGGTTTGATACGACACAACGCAATATAGGCCGCCGACAATTCAAGTTTGTCATATATGTCATTCATAAAATCTACAGTATCAATTAATCCCGGAGTTTGCCTAATGTGTCTTAATAAAGATTCATTTCTGGCCAATCCAAGTTTTGATGATTTTAAATCATTGACAATGACTGGGAACCAATCCATAATCTGTTGTGCATCTTGTGCATAATTTTTTCTAAGTGCAAATATATTTTCCATGTTATTCCAAAAATAAGGGTAAGCTTTGACAATTGGTTAGTCCCCTAGTGATACCACCAATCTTGATCCAGTTAGAACCAACTACTTCTGCAAGCTTTTCCAAGCCAGCTCGGTATACTTGTGTATGTACTGCATTGGTGTCTTTAAGGAACCACTCGTCTCTAGGACTCCACATTAATAAAAAATCATGCTTGCCACTGGTATATGTGTCCGGGCTCCAATCTGGATAAACTAATCGATGTAATCCATCATTGGTAAGAAACCAGGTAATTCCATTTTTTTTAACATGTCCTAGCGCATTGCTTTTTCTGCTGACCCATCTACTGTTTAAATCAACATCTGGTATGTTGTTCAAGTAACGCTTGACAATGTGTCCTTGCTTGCTTAGTAATTCTCTAGCGTCTGGACTCCAGAAAAAGAACTCATCGTTCTCCCAAGGTCGGTCTAGCGTTTGCGTCAACGGATTAACCGAATTGTCAACAATGTCAACAAATTGAATGGCAAATTTTCCATTGATATTGGTTACCCTTGGCTTGTCCATACCCCATACAAAGCATACTCGTTTTCCCTGAGCAAACAGGTCTAAGTAGTCTTTTTCTTTTTCTCTAATATATCTGCGAGACTGTTGGTTTGGACTAAACACAGCATTTGCTTTATAGATAAAATCAAATTTGTTATCGTCTTTGTCAAACAGGTCTGCTTGATAATCCAAATGGTCCACCAAGCGGAACTTTGTATTTGGACTAGACTCTAGTATCTTTTCTGCCACGGGAATGGCCACTTGTTTTACTTCACTGTTGAGATATGTGTCCCATGAACCATCTCCGCCCATATTATGGAATGTAGCAAGTTCATCTACAAATAATCCTTCATCAACAAATGCACGAAGCATGGTGTAACTATCTGCGCCACCTGACCACCAAAGCACAATGTAGTCGTAGCGTTCTCTGATTTGCCTAGCACGGGCTTGATACAATTGTTTTAAAGAAACAGGTGGCTCAATGGTCCAATCAAAATTTGTAAATTCGGCATCATTAAAATTCCAATGTACTTTGTTACCGGTCTTATTGGCCAGCTCAATTGCTTCTACCTTACTGTAGGTTTTGAAGTCGCCTACCTGATAGAATCCAAATTTATCTTTGCTCTGATGCGGTAAAATTAAGTTAGGGGTCATCTACGGATATTTAATGGTTAAGTAATTGCATGACAAGCCAAAACCTATTAGGGTCAAAGTACCCAATAATTGCAATGGCAATGAACAAAGTTAGCGATGTTAATCTTGCCATTGCTGTTAGTAAAGCTGGTGCAATTCCAAGTCTCTCTATTTTTAACTATTTTACAGGACCTGATTACATTGATGATAATCTATTAAGGTCTGCGTTAGTTAGATACAAATTAGCAACCGGAGACTGCAATATTCTTCTAAGTGTTAGTGTATCTGAGTTAATAGATAAACGATTTCAAAAAGTAATTGTAGAAGAACAAGTCGGACTGATTGAACTAATACCAGACTCATACGGTGAAACACCACTATCTCAATTTCGCAACGATCAGCTTGCGCTGGCAATTGATGAGGTTCGTAGTAATGGGGCATTGGTATTTGTTAAGGTGCTATCAGTGGAACATGTAATAGATGATATCGACGGAGTTATACTAAAGGGCAATGACGGCGCTGGCCGAGGTACTAATAATTTAGAAATACTATTTGAAAAAGTTCGCAATAAGTTTCCCAACCTGCCAATTATTGTTTCTGGTGGCATTGGCACAAGCGCACAAGTCAAATCATTTTTAGATAAAGGCGCCGTGGCCGTTGGTATTGGCACACTATTTGCCGCATCCGTTGAAAGTTCAGTATCTTACGAAACTAAGTTAAAGATGGTAGAAGCCTCATCTGAAAACATTACACAGTTGAGCACAGGTGCAACACAAAATGCGTTGGTATTTTCCTCAACATTGAATGACAACTATAACAACACCAAGGGTTTACTTGCTGGTATAAAAAATCCTGAATCAGGTCACATATTTGCCGGTAAGGGCATCAATGATATAACTGAGATTTTACCAGTTGACAGTATTGTTCAACGACTTGTTGATTTTCTAGGGTTGCCGTAATGTATCACAGTCATGCCCGGCATGTCTGGTAATGTGCGCCACGGATCAACAATGACACTACCTGGTGTAATATCAAAGTAGAAACTGTCTTTTGTAATCTCTACACCAGTACCAGCATAGGTAATGCCAGCATTGTGTGCCATTAATACTACTGCTCTTGGCGACCCAAAAATAACATCTCCTGTCAATGGGTCAGCATAATACAACTGAACATTTTGTTGTTCAACATAGTAACCAACCAATTCACTATAGCTTCCAATGGTGTAAGGAACATAGGGCTTGTATGCACGACCATGAATGATCACAGGAATATCATGTTCTTCTGCCAACTTGACCAAACGCATGGCCATCTTCTTGGCCTGCATATCTCTACTGCCCATGAACGCATGAAACAAATCATATCCAAGGTCGTATTCTTCTGCCAGCCAGCGCAGGGCAATGTTATCTCTGGGATGGCAAGCACCTGCATCTCCCATACCAGCTGTGAGATATTTTGGACCAGTAATTCGTTGCGTTGCGGCCTTTAGTGCGTCTGTAACTACATCCACATTGATGTTACCATTGGCTTCTGCCACATCTTGAATCATGTTGACAAGACCAATCTTGGCTGAAATAAATGTGTTATAGAAAATCTTAATGGCTTCAGCCTCGTCCCATGTACCTACATTAATCTGTGGCGTGTTTTCCATGATGGGTTTGTAGAAGTCAATTAGCAGTCCTGCATCACCTGTGCGAGTGCCATCTTCGGTGCCAATGATCAAGCACTCGGGATTGACCATGTCCCATTTTACAGAGCCCATAGCAATAAGATACGGATTGTAAATGAAACGAGCATTGGTAATCAGCGGCTGTAAATGTGCTCGGACTGTACCAGGAAGCACAGTACTGATTAGCACTACCAATTGATCTCGAGTCACATGAGGATTGATCTCTTGCAAGACATGTTGTACAATACTGTAATCAAAATTCTTTGGTGGCAAATCTGTAATTGGTGAACTGCCACCATACGCAGGATCATGTGGTGTTGGTACTGCAACAAATATTAAATCACATCCTGTTACAGCCTCGGCTATCGAACTCTTAATTGCCACGGTCTGTGTTGGGTCTACCAGATTAATATCATAACCGCACACATCATAGTGTTCTGCCATTACTTCTGCACATGGTAAACCTAGTTTACCACAGCCAATCATTGCTACTTTCATTTCTTTCTTCTCAACAATACATTTCTTGGAGTTAAAGTTTCCATTTCTAAGTCATTTTCTGCAACAAATTGGTCAACACCTTGGACCATTCCAGCAAATGACGGATCTCTGGGTTCATAGTCGTCGATGATTAGTATACCATCTTGCTTTACCCGGGGCCACCATCTCGATAAGTCAGTATAGATATCATTGTATTCGTGTCCAGCATCGTGAAAAATCATATCCGCATAAGGTAATGTTGTTGGGTCTATTGTGCTGGCATTACCTCGCTGTCCAAATAAATTTGGAATGTCATGGTTATAAATTTTCCACAATTTAAACAGGCTATCACCATTGATACGCTTTGGATCTTCTAGAATTTCCGCTTCCATAATTGCTTTTTCTAATCCACTTGTCCTACCATCATGAAATCCAACTTGTTCATGATTTTTAAATAGAATTTTAGTAAAAATGTCAATTGTAAATAATCTAACACTAGGATGTTTACTATGTCCAATGGTATATGTTGATCTTCCAAACAACGCACCCAGTTCGATTATAACACCATTTTCTGGTACTTGTGATGCATAAGTTCCAATTTTGTAAAGAATCTCTTTGCCATTCCATCCTGGAATGTTGATGTTCATTTTAATTTCCGACATGATTATCCTTAATATTAAGTATGTATTTATTAGAACAAGTTCCAAATCTGTTCAACGAGCGTAAAGAGTCCTTGCTCAACAGATGGCAAGCACTTTTTTCTATGCCGCTCGTTGAACAATTGTTGATTATGTATTAGAATTGGTAACATTTGCTCCCGCAAGTACATTAGTTTTTCATCGGATAGAAATGACAATCGGTAACATTCGTCCATTGCCATTTGTATTCGTTTCCCCAAGTCTGGTTCGTTGTCGTAGCTTTCGTCCCAGAAAGATCCAAAAGTGTAGTAGCCTTGATTACGCAATTCCTTCAACATTCCTGGACTACCTATCATTATAAACGGGTGCCCAGCGACAATAGTTTTCCATGTCTTTTCACTGAAGAAAATTGTACCTACGTCAAACAATGTCTCAGGTAGAACTGATAGAAATGTTTGCTGATAGTGCTCTGGGATTAAGTCCCAGGCTGGATTATGTTGACCTAAATTTTTATCAATTTCAAGTGGAATCAACTTGTCCAGATTTAGCGCCTGTGGTTCTAAATCTGGACGGCCATGTTTAATAACTCTGCTGACGCTATCTCTAATATCGTCCCCCCAGTAGCTAATTAATCCTTTGCTGACAAGATTCCTTTTAATTATTTCACACAATAATATTACTCTATGTGGTCTTGGTCTACGATTATAACTTAAAAAGAATTTGTCACTGGGCCGATATGCGATAGGCTGATCTAATAGTTGCGGAACCCAGCATATAAAACTCTCACTTACAATTGGTGTAAAATTAAAATTAACACTTGATATTGGTCCTTTACAATTTCCATGAATGTAATATACTTGATTTCTTTTTAATCCATGCTTGATACACCAGCCGTTTAAAATCTCATAATCATTTTCAAATGAAAGACTTCCGCTGGTTCCTTCTAGCGGAAACAATAACACAATTTTAGCACGGCCAGCTTTAACATCAGCAAAGACTTTTGGATCAATTAAATCAAATCCAATGTTTTTATAATCATTGAAATAACTGGTATTTCTGATGCAAATTGGATAAATGTATTTCTTGTCATCCAAGGTAGAAAGTAATGAGTAGCGCACATTATCATTGCTGTACAAGAACTCATCTCGCTTTGCCGGATAATTAAAGGCTTCGAGTTCATCTCGGTGAGCGCCAAAGATTTGGTCGTGAAATACTTCAGGTATTTCAAACCATTGGAAACTATGTGTTGGCGGCAAAGCTTTAACACCATCAACTAGCATGTCGGGTGATATAGTATTTGGAATCCACCAGTCGTGTTCTGTACTCCAATTTTGAAAAGCAAACTGTATCATTTTTTAATTGACCAAATTAAGGTGCCCGGATATACAATTGCCTTTGTGCCAATTATACCTTCTAGTCTGAGAACATTTTCTTTGACATGCGGGCAATCGTCACTGTAATCATGCCCACAAATTATTCCGCTAGTGTTAACATGCGGCAGAAAATAAGTCAAGTTGTCCCAGTCACTGGGGTTAATATGGGCCGCGTCAAGGAAAAACAAATCAATCATCTCTGGAACATAACCACCTAGATCATGTGGACTACTTCCTTTGAATCGTTTAATGTTTGTAAATTCCTTTGTGTTTTGTATAAATGCGTGTTCCACATCATACATTACTCCTGGCAGTGGAAATGATTGCTCTACACAAAATTCTTTGGCAATACTATGATTTTGCACCATGTCATTTAAAAACCAATCAATGCAGGATATAGTAACACTCGGATCAGCACTCATGGCCCAACAAACTGCACTACGCCCAAACATAGATCCAATTTCTAAAATGTTTCCGTTCACTGGAACTTGTTTTGCCAACTGCTCAAGAGTCTTGAGTTCGTGTTCTGTCATCCATCCTAATATCTCTGTTCTATAACCCATCTTCTAATCCTTGACCAACTATTGCAAGTTCTTTGGCCGCCTTACTGGCTTCATATTCTTCTCGGCATCTTGTATAGAATGCTTCAAACTCTGGAAATGTCTTTAAGAAGTTTAAATTATTTCTAGCATCAAATTGTGTAACAAACAAATAGAAGTCATGCCTTGCTGTAATGTTTTCAGTTTGATTGGGATTCTCTGCTTCAATGATATTGACAAGTCGTTGCAGGTTATCTATTTCATGTGGATAAAAACCATCGTGAAATTCAAACTCATCAAATTTGGCAATATTACTCTTGGCCCAGGCAAGTGTGTTGATCAACTGTCCAGTCATATGATCATCTGCAATCAATGCACTTAGATATCTAGGGTGCCTGAGATAAGGAAAGTCCAGATTGATTCCACGAATACCATTGGGCTTGTCAATTGTAGTTGCACTACGGCGAATACTCAATATATCATTCAAGAACAATTTAAATTTGGGTATGCTTAACAGATTAAAAGTACACATGATGGTGATGTCCAGCGTTGGATAGCGCAGTGACAGATTCCATAGGTTGTAGTACCATTTTTGATAGTCTAGCCCTTGTCGAATATACTCTGCTTGATCACCCCAGGTGTCACAGCTGGTAAAAATTTGTAGACGCTTGACCATGTTGCCATCTTTGATCAGTTTACACTTGTCAAAGAACTTGTCCAACACCTTTTGATCAGCACCCAGGTTAGTGTTGATGGCCAGATCAAGATTGGGATTGGGATTTTCAATGATCCAATCCAGTGTTCTAAATGTTTCTTTGCTCAGTAAGGGTTCACCGCCAGTGATACGAAATGTGCGTAGATTGGGATATAGTGTGGGCCACCATTTCCACCAGGCCTCCACATAGGGATTCACATCTTTATTTGGAATAGGCATACGGTTGGCATCTCGGAGCCAATTGATGTCATGATCACTTGTTTTGGTCAGCATGATTGGTCCATGCCGCTTGGCAGTTTCCATTAGGGTACTGCTGATTTCTGGACTACAGTACCCGCAACCAAAATTACAAGCATTACTGAAACTTACTTCAACATAACTTGGTTGCACATCTGCGTCCCATGGCATCTGTGCGCTGGACTCTAGATATGGAGTAGCCCAGCTATCGTCAGCTGACTTTTTAATACGATCACTGTAGTGATCTCCGGGCGCATCTTCAGCTCGCCAGCAGTAATCACATTCACCTGGGCGAATACCTTCTAGCATTTCTTTGCGTAGCGTTTTCTTATACCATGTATTGTGTAGTGCGCTTGGGTTAACAGCCACTTCAGCCAATGGAACTCGATGAGTCTGTGGATGATGACACGAATGTGTTTGTCCTGTGGCCAAGTGGATTGTAACCTGTTGCCACTTGGCCACGCAATAGGTTGGACTTACTTTGTCTAATTCACTTTTGATGTGAATCATTCGTTTGGCAAATTCGGTTTTTTTCATTTAAGCAGTATTTAATGTTTAGATATTTAGTTTAGGCCGTAGCCCAGTAGGATTCAATTGCAGGAATTACCTGTGACCCAATCAGTTTGTTGATTCTGTCAGTGTCCATGAGGATTTGTCTATTGTGCTGTATAGCAGATTCACAGCAAGCCAACAGTTGTGCAAATTCAGCATCGCCAAGTTTGACCAGGCCCTTTAACACACGCATCAGTTCAATTGCCCGTTCAACATGGTCGGTAATTAGGTCGTATTCTTCATTGATCCAAGGACTAAAAGTTTGGAATCCAATTGCTCTTAGACTTTGCAGATAAAATGCAGGGGCCATTGCAAGAAATATTTGTCCAATCAGCATGGGCTTCCAAACTTTCTCACTGGCAAACACTGACTCGCTGAAGAAGAATGTCTCACTTACAATGTTGATGGGAAACTGTGTGTAGTATTCTTCATTGATGTCCAACGCATGATTCTTTTTAAAGTTGTCAGTGTCTGCAATCAATGGCAAGCGAGCCCACATGCGATCAAAGTCAGCATCTAAGTTATCAATGCTTCCATTGAGTGCATCTTTGAGCCACTGCCATTGATATGGAATATCAAATGCATGTTTGTCAAATCCATCAATTTCATCTTCAAAGTTGCGTGGCATACTTACTCCGCCATGTTCAATTAAATCGAATCGTTCAAGCAGAGTCAGCAACAATATTCTATGCACATGCGGTCGACGATTAAGACACATGTATCTAGCATGGCCCTGTTGCCAATGGGCTTGTTGTAGTTCTGGTTTGACTGCTGAAAACGCTCGGTCTCTGTTGATCCAGTTGATGAAAAATCCATACCAACTTGTTCGCATATTTGTACGCACTCCAGCTTTATCACACCACTGAAAATATAACTGCTCTACATTGTAGCTACTGCTGACATAGAGAATTCTATTGTGTAGGTCATTGTCTTCTATCCACTGCCATAACTCTGGAAATACTTCTTCAGTAAATCCTTCTAGGCTGTAATCAATTACAATTTGACAAGCAGGATCATTCCAGGCCGCTCGGCGTGATGGATGAGTGAGCCAATGCTTGATGTATTTTAACTTGTTGACATTCCATCCGCCCAGCAAGCCAATTGGTATAACACCCTGACGACCCGACACAAACTGATCCAAGGGTTGAATTTCTATTGGGCAATTAAAGTATTTAAATATGCCCGCACCAATGAGTGGATGCCGAGTAAAGTGTTCTGTATCATCATCTAGATTCCAAATATCCTGCTCTAGGTAACCATGCCATTGTGCAAACAGATTGTTTCCATCTATGTTTCTTTCAATTTTATCGCCATACAATATAATACTGTCCATGCGATACTTATAGCCAAAGAAAAACCCAAGTGTGCCAGGAGAGCTACTCCGCAGTGACTTGGGCCGTGTTAAGTTTATTTATTAGATCTTAACTGATGTGTTTAGTACTGCGGCACTTTCGTTCCACTTTACTCTTGAACCAGTTGCAAATTGATGTGAGCTACCGGTCTTTTGTGTGACCACAGCCAAACATTCAAACAGTCTGGTAACATAATATGTGTTACCGGCTGAATCAGTGGCAATCATATTCATCTCACCTGCGCCTGGAGCGGCCGCAACTAATTTACATGCGCCAGTACCATCAGTATTGGTAATACGATAACTACGATCGTTCCATACTTTCATAGCCGAAACTGCCTTGGCAGTTGCGAATCCTGTTACTCTAGCAATAATATCAGCGGTTGTTGCCGCCACTGCATCAATGGCAGAAACAGTAATAGTAGCACTTGCACCCCCACTACCAGCACCTAGCCAATCGCTATATACAAGAAATGTATCACCAACTTTGGCTTTATCATTTGTAAAACTTTGATCTGGTCCTAGTACAATTGATAAACCTGTAGCACCTGTACCGGCTTTGATAGTGCAGGAAATATTTGTGCCACCGGTACTTGCTCCAATTGCACCACCACCGCCAGACACATGAAATCTATATGCTCCGTTGCCTAAACTATCAACAGAAGTGATAGTGTTATTGCGAGTGGTTGGGTCGGTGGTTTCTTGGTATAGAGTTTTTCCAACCAGAGTACTCAAATCAAAACCAGCAAGCAGGTCAGGTAGGCCATTTCCTTGTCCGGCATTGTTATTCCAAAGAGTCACAGTACCATCAGCAATGAGTGCATTTTTAATTTGCATTACAATATTCCTATCGCCAGTGGTAGTTGTAATTGCTACATTTATATGCGCCTCGCCGCCGCGCTGGTTACTAGTTAAATTTAAACTAGCTTCGTTTGCTCCGGACCATGCCCAATTCCAATCTGTAGTTCCGATTGCAGTTGGAGTTCCGTGGTCGCTTGGCCCATTAGACATTGTATTGTCACCAGGCACCTTACATAAATTTATAATCTTACTCATTTTTTATTCCTTAGATTGATTGCAATACTTGCAATATGTGATGGAAGTGTTCGCCTCGCTCTTTGAGGCCAATTGTGCCACCGTTGATCAACTTGGTTGCTCGTTCTACATCACCTGTATCGCTGACAGCATTTAGTTTTCTAGTATCCCAAAACCAACCTGCTGACAGAATAGCCACTGGATTCTGTGCCACTTGATCAGGATCGCTTACTAGATCCAAGCCCAGTGCGTCGCCGCATTTGGTATAATTTTCTTTGCCAGTCAATTGAATAATGCCACGACCGCGGTACATGTAGCCTTCGCCTGACGCTTCGTTGCCATTGCCCATACGATCACAGTAGGCACGATTGGCAATCATTTCTGGTTTACGAGCATACGCATCTGCTACACCAGCAAAACGCTTGGGCCAAAATGCCATCAATGCTTTGGCGGCATAATTCAAGTTTTCTTCTACTGCATTAAAGTTTCCGCTTTCATGTGCAGTCTGTGCAAGAAACATGGCCATACGAGCCGGATTGCTAATATCAAAGTGTTCAAAGGTTTCATTGAATCCTTCACAAAACATTTCTAGTCTTGCGGCCTTGGCTTGTGGTATACAAGCTTGTAAAATTTCTACTGTGATTTCCATTTTATTTCCTTGTTAGGTATCCATTGGATAACTTCTTGTATCCTGTTGGGATTGGTTTGGCCATTCTGCCGTTGCCACACCAGTATTCGTTTTCATTTACTGCTGGCAACGCTTTTAGGCTTTCTGTCTTGGGCTTTTGTTTGTTGTGTAAAGTCCACATTGTTGCATAAGCCCGGCCTGGATCATTTTTATATTGTGCCAACAGCTTCTTTTCTAAATCCATTGGAAAGTTTGGTGGAGCACTTTCGTCCATGTCTTTGCCGCCACGACTAATCATTTTTGCCGGCCCAGTGCTTTCTACAGTCTTTCTGCTTTCGGCCACTTGTTTAATCACAGCATTGGCGGCTTTGGCTTTTTCTGGAGGCAACTTGGCAATCTGAGCTGTAGCATACTGTTCAACTTTGTCAGACCCGCCCAGTTTGTCTGTGGCCATGTCCCATAGTTTTTCAACACCTGCCATGCCCATTTTGGCCGCGCTGTAAGCACCGTAAGCGGCAAACGGAATACCCAGCAACGGGCCCAAGATGCCAACAATGGCTGGCGCACCTGCGGCCGCTACAAGGCCTAGACCAAGTCCACCTGCCATTTTGGCCAAGGCAGGAGCGTCTTCTTCTACTCCAATAAGTCCAGATGCTACTGCTTGCTTTCGCAATGCGCCAGTCCTATGCATTAATTCTTTTCTAAGTTCAGGATCGTTTGCTGTTTCCGGATCAAGTTGTATATCCTGTAGTGCCTTCTTTTGAGCCAAATATTGATCTTTACTCAATGGTGCAAAAGTTCTTGCGTCTTCCTCAACACCGCGTTCACCAGGCACACTACCTTTAAAATTCTTTTGCTTGTCGATCATATGACGCAACTGTAGCATTAGACGATCAAATGCCACAGGACTGCTCATGTACTGCAAAAATTCTTCTTGGCGACCTGCTTTCAAGAAAGCTTTGTATTTGCCTGACAAGAAGCGAGCTTCTGGATATTCAAGCGTGATGGGTTCGCCACCTAGATTGAAAGTGGCATCTTCACCTGCGTCAACTGCTTTCATAACAGCCAACATATTGTTGTAACCTGTGTTACTTGATTTCATATCTGCTTCCTGTTCTTCCTTTACATCCCACAACCCTATGTATCCATTGCGCGATCCGACTTCTTTGCCCCAGTGCTTACCATGCACTGCATTTACATGCCCTGCAGGTTTTGGAGTGGGTTTGTATGCTGTAAGGTCCCTGCTTGAATCTTGCGTCCTTCTAAATTTGGCATCAGGGTATTTCTTTAATGCTGCCGCACGGAAATCTTTCTCTGGGCCGAATGGCGCCTCAGTAACTTTCTCCTGTTCATCATCTGGCAACTGTGCATCTTTTAAACTGTTCTCAACTTGTTTGACCCAGCCACTGACATCACTGCTACCAATTTCTTCCACATCACCAACGAAGTCTGCAACATCTTCGGCAGCGGCCATGATACGCTCGGGACCAAACTTGCTCAACAGATCTGTACGGCCAACCATGATACGATGAATGATGGCACCCAGTACCGGATTGTCTTCTTCGCTTTCTTCCAGCGTATCTGCACTGACGCCTTCTTTTGCCGGCATATTTTTCCATGGCTTCCAAGTACCATACTTGTGATTGTCCACAATGTACAAGGTAGCAGTTACGGAACCATCTTCATTTTGTTGTTTTTTAACATCAACCACTTTCTTTGCACCCCACTCGTGCTTGTCAAACAGATATTCTTCATGGTTGGCAGTCTGCATGTCCTTGGCATTGATCACATACAGTTTATTGTATCGTTGCCCATTGGGTGCGGCACCTTCTTGATCAACATACTCAACCTTGCGCTTTTGTGCAAATGCCTTGTGCTGTGCCTGAAGCTTTTGACTCAAAGCTTCTTCGTCGTCGGCCGCCTGTTGAGCAGGAGAGGTGCGTGGTTCATAATCTTCTGGATCACCCTGTGGTTTCTTTTTACGGGCACCAAACATGGCATTCCATTCATCCGGATCCTCTGGATAGTGAGGTGCTTCGTTTACTCGATTTTTAATTTCACTGAAGAATTTCATTTTAAATACCAAAAACTTTTTTCATTAGTCGCTTGGCTCGTGCGTCTGCTTCCATGACTGGTTTCATTGCTGTACTTATTAGTTCTACATCTTCATGCACTTTGCGCTTGTTGAAGTAATTTAATAATTCATGAAATCCTTCGCTGGTGTTCAATGTCTGTTGCATCAATGCCTTGCTGTCTGGCTTTAATGTGTCAAACTTGGCCAGGATTGTTCTAGCTGTATCTGCATCAATGGTGATTGATTCACCATCACCCAATGTCACTGGCGATGGTCGTTCATAATCAGCTACTTTACGAATTTGCATAATGATGTTTTTATCAGCGGCACCTTGCTCTTCTGGACTAGCTTCTTCTTCATTTTCAATCATTACAACTTTGTCACCAGGTTTACCAATTTTGTTCAGCACCTGCTGTGCCATTGACTTGTGGCGATATAACAGAGCCTTTTGTTGCTCTACTTTTTCTCGGCTGACCCAAGAGTTGCCACCTACCAAAAACTTATCGCCTCTTTGTATGGTAAATGCTTCAGTTGCAGGCTTGCGTTTAGATGCACTCATAGCGGCACTGATAGCGGCTTGGGTTTGATCTTCAGCATCATTATGCTTGTCAATGTATTCTCCAGCATCAGTTGCTTGCAGTTGTGGGGGCATAGGCACACCTGGCCATCCAGCGGCTTGATAATCTTCGTCCCTGTCGTATTGCACAGAATCATGACGATAAATTTCTCCTAGGAATTTCCACATTTTTGTATCCAAATCAAAGTGATTAAAAATGGCCTGATACATTGGATGGTTACCGTTTACACCATTTTGAATGCCGACTGGTTTGACACCACCTTTCAGCTGGAAGCTGTCTAGCGAATATTGGCTAAGGCTCCACTCGCCAACGCCCAACACTCTTAAAAATACCTGCACTGGCTTTGAACCGGGCTTTCTCATATTCTGTATCAACAACTCAAAATCTCTATTGCCCATGTATTCAGATTTAATGTCGTAACCGTAGTTGCCTTCTTCATCTTCTTCGGTGATATTTGCAGTCTCGCCAAGTTTATTTTTTAATAATGCCGTTGCCATTGCACTGGTTGTACCAGGCCCAACATTACCAACACTACCAGTTTTACGGAAACTTTTCCACATTGACAACAGCATTTGTTTACTGAATCCTGCTTTTATTAATCTGTTTAAAAATCCTTTAAAAAGATTTTCTTGCTCGTAACCATTGTTATGCATGAATTCCAATGGTGTTAATTTTTTATCTGTTGCTTGTACATCTATATACTCTAATATTTGTTCTTTGGTCATGAACACATCATACTGCGCCGCCCACTCATACTCAGTTTTCAATTGGTCATGAGCAAACTTTCTAAGCATTACCTGTTTCCACTCTCTTGCACCATTGTCTCCGGTGTCGGTTTCTCCGCCAGTGGTACCTGTAACAGATGCATCAATGCCATTGGCTCTTAATTTTGCTAATGCTTTGGCTTTGGCGTCGTCGGCACTATAAGCACCAATTTTAAGTTGTTTTTCTTCGCCTGAATCGTTGTCAATGTAGTTTACAACATAAACACTACTGTTGAATTCATTTAATTGGCCTTCTGTTACACCCTGACTTTGTTTTTGTAAATGAATATATGCACTTACAAAATCCGAAGGAAAATCTTCATTGTAACCGAATTCATATTGTGCTCGCTTACGGCCTAGATCGGCTACAGCAATAGGCCAAGCCGCATCTAATAATTCTTCACACTTGCCTTCACATGATAAGTTGGGATTCTGATCAAATACTTTCTGTGCCAGTTGTTCGCTGTAGTAAGCACCAAATTCTGCACCTTCGTTTATGTTTTCTTCAGCCACTGGCATCATACCAGTTTCGGCATCTAGTCGGTCAGCTATCCATTGCACTGGATCTCCATCACGGGCCTTTTGTGTACCATACGGCATTTCGCCAGCGTCTGAATAGTAACTGTACAATGCTTCATAAAAATCCACATTGTCATCGATTTCACCACCGGCTTTGAACTTGGCAAACGAATCAGCGTACTGATCTAAGATTGCTTTTAATCCAGCTTCGGTCATTTCATTTATGCTTTCTTGTGCTGGTGCATGCTGATCTGCGGCTTTGAAAATAGCGGCCAGATCTGAATCAAATTGTTTGGCAAAGTCATTCGTATTATAATAAGCTTGCAATTCCTGTGACAATGCCGAGCTCATGTTACTACCATTGCCACCTGTGTACTTTTTAACATCAGCTTGGTGCCCCATGATAATATTAACTAAATCATCTGTGGACTCGCGCAAGTTCTTAGGATCTTCTTCATCGCCCAGGGCTAGATTTCCGTTTTGATCAATGTGCAAGGTAGTTGACTTGCCTGTTTGCTGAGTGCCTGTCTGTGGCACTTGATTGTCCTGTGCTGATCCTGGTGATAAATTCATTTCATCTTCATCGTCGGACATTGGCTCAGCATGTCCGCTTGGACTTTGTCCACGACCACCTGTGCCACTGGCAGGAATGGTACCAATTGTACCAAAGCCTTCTGCAACATTCATTTCAATACCCAGCTCATAAAATCTTTTTGCTACAGCTGGATTTTTCCAAATATTCTGTCCTGGATTTTGTTCTTTCATGCCGGCAATTAAATCAAATAAATGATCGTCGCCAACTAGGCTATATAATTTATCAGCGGCAAAGCTGGCCGCCAATGGTTGTTGCATCAATGCAGTCAATTCATCCACTGCTTCTGGACTGTCTGGCAATGCCCATGTGCCTTCACTGATGATGCTTTCTGTCATGGTGCCTGCAGGATGTCGAACATAAAATACTCGACCGCTTGGTGCAATGTAATGTGGCAGACGCTGACTGTCTCCGGGCATGAATTCTGTGCCCTGTACTGGAATTTTTGTGATACTGTTGTCCATGCCGTAGATGATGAAATACTTGCCATCACTGCTGGTACGAGCTTGATCATACACATGCATATTTGCGTTTTGGCCCGCAGGTGGCAGACCCATTTCAGCACGACCTTGAGCACGAGCCTGTTCAACTCTGGCGCGACGAATTTCAGCTTGTTCTGCATTCCATACTTCGCGCTGTGTTTGTAATTCATAATTGCGTTGGCGCATAATTTCTTGATAGTTGGGCGCAAATATTGTAGCCAGGTGTTGACCAATGCTCAGTTCCATGCCAGGAAAATCTCTATTCTGTCCCGGTGAACCGTGGTTTTGTGCGTGTGCCATATTGGCGCCACTCATGGCCATACCAGCGGCCAATGCGGCTGGAATAATCTTTTTAGCAACATGTTGTAAAATACCCTTGCCGGCCTCACTTAATTCGCCATTGACAATGCGAATTTCGTCAACGGGTTGGTCATATCTCTTGACCTGCTCGAGAATTACACTTTCATGTACTCGGCTACTAATTGTTTTTACAACGCGGCCTTGGTGTATTAGTTGAATACGAATCATTTTATTTTACCTTTTTCCAATCTATTGTTGGCATTGTACTTTTTTTATTTGTGTCAGCTGGCTCGGTACTCTTGCCACCAGTCATTTCAGTTGCGTTCTTTCCAGTAACAGCTTTGACTGCTTTTCTAATCATTTCGCCTTCTTCTTCAGTGTAGGCATAGGCAAATGGACCAGCATTAGGTCCCAATGAAATACTATCACCGCCTTTATTTCCTGCCACATGTATGGCCCAACGATAAAAACCATAAGCTGGATCAGTGTTTAAATGATACATGCCGCGAATTGATCCTGCATGATTGCTGTGCATTTTACCGTTCTTCATTGCTTCGTCAACCCTACTGCTGATTTTGATGGCACGGTCAACTATTTTACTGTAATTTTCTAATGTGGTCAAACATTCTCTAACAAAGTTTTTGTCTTCGTCTGTGATTCCTCTACTGCCACGACCACCTTTGGAACGAATTCTTTTTAATTCATTGTAAGCGGCAACAATGGTATTTAATGTATTTGTCAATTGTTTGATATTGTGCGCGGCACCACGAAAGCTGCCACCATGATCTGAAGTTAAATCATCACTGAGTGTTTTAGCTTCTCGACGAGCTTTGTCTCTGAGTCCGGCCAAGGTATAACGGCCTGCACCACCCAACACAGCCACCTCAGTGTCACTCATTGGATGCTCTGTATCTAAACGATAGATAACGCTGTCGCTGTTTAATGTGTGCGCTTCACCTACTTCATCTTCATATACACCAGTACCAACACCTGCTGGTCCTGCGTTATATTTCTGTCCCACTGCGGCTCTGGCATTCTTTCGCTTGTCTTTGCGTGTGCGTCCACGAACAAACAGCGGATAAGCCACACCTGCGATATCTGCAGACGTGGTTGCTCCGGCAGAAGCACCGCCTCCATCATCTTCGTGTATTTGTAAGATATCTCGTAGTTTCATAGGTGTATTTATGGGTTTTGGATAATTATAGTCACTCATATTACTTATCATAATCGTAGCTGTTAATGTTTTTATAATGAGTTTTAAATATGCATATAATTAAGGGGTTACCAAGATGGGTGAATTTTTCAAATTAGTAGCTGAAGTTGGCTTTCCAATTGCCGCGGCAATGGCCGGCGGCTACTTTGTATTTTTAACACTCAAGTTCATCTTAGCCGGTGTGACTTCCAGTGTGAATGGATTAAAGGGCATCATTGGTGCGCTAGACAATCGTGTTAAGACAATGAATCACGATGTTATTCGTATTGACACAATAGTATCAAATGCATTGGGACTCAGTCCTGATGTGGACCGTATTGCCAGAGCAGACGGCAAGAACGATGCTAGAAGAGACTAAAATGGGAAAATGGGAATCTTGGTTTGATAGCTTGCCGGCCGACACGCAAGACTACTTGAGAAATCAACCAATTTGGAAACATAATGAAATGGTTGGTGCTGTAATTGGTGCCTTCATTGTTGGTTTACTAATAGGACTTTGTTTCTAATGCTGTACTATGACTACAACTGGGATTTAAACCCAAACTACATGTTGCCAGACCCAGAGTTAGACACTGACAAACTGGGCTGGCAAGTAGGCGACCACTGGAAAGTTGTTGACCGCAATGGCAAGAAAGCCCTGATCAAAGTAGATCCATTGACTGCTTTTGTATTAGACGGTGCCCGAGAAGTTGTATATAATTCTGATAAGTCATATCAATTTGCAGTATATACAAGAGATGCGGAATTTGTTGAAGTAATTCGTTGGATTAAAACCAACAAGATTCAATTTGAAGCCCATTTAAATCGCACAAGATTCTGGATTCCAGAAGGACCAGAATTGCTGGAATTTTTATTGACATGGTCACATGTTTGCCCCCGTGTTGATCATGAAGAAGATCATTTAATTGGAGTATAAAATGGATGTAGCAGAATTAATTAACAAGTATGGATTTCCTATAGTTGCCGCTGGCGGCATGGGATATCTAATTTACTATGTGTGGCAATGGGCCACAACGGAAATTAAACCAGTGTTGAGCGAAGCCAACACCACATTAATTGCGCTAATAGATCGTGTGCGTATGCTGGACAATGATTTAATTAGACTAACTCAAAAGGTCAACACAACCCTGCACCTGCGTGGCAAAATCATTGAAGGTGATCGTGTAATGGAAGCACATAAAGTTGACCTTGAAGCAGAAAAGAAATTCAAAGAAGCGGTCAAAGATTAATGACAGCACTAATATATACACTGGTGATGACACACATCACCATAGCCTGTGTAACACTATATCTTCACCGCAGTCAAGCACATAGATCAGTCACATTCAATCCTGCGGTAGCACATTTCATGCGAGCCATATTATGGTTGACCACAGGCATGGTCACCAAGCAATGGGTAGCTGTACACCGCAAACATCATAGATTCACCGAACAAGACGGTGACCCGCATAGTCCACATGTGTATGGAATTGGACAGGTATTTTTTCGAGGAGCAGGACTATACCATGAAGCATCAAAAGATAAAGATATGGTTGATACATACGGTGTTGGTACTCCTTCTGATTGGATGGAGCACAACATATACACTCCTCACAGTAGACTTGGCATTGGCATTCTCTTTGTGCTCAACACAGTGATATTTGGCTGGTGGGGTGTGTTAATCTGGGGTGTTCAGATGCTCTGGATACCTTTCTGGGCGGCCGGCGTCATTAACGGCATTGGACATTGGTGGGGATATAGAAATGGCGAAACTAAAGATCACAGTAGAAACATTGTTCCTTGGGATATTGTTGTTGGTGGGGAATGCCTGCATAATAACCATCATTTGGATCCTGCTAACCCTAGACTGAGTCTTCGTTGGTGGGAATTTGATGCGGGATGGATGTATATTACAATACTAAAATTCTTCGGACTGGCCCATTTACGCACCTAACAGGTGTATGTTTCTTTGTATATGTTCCCAGACACCAAACGGGTCTTCATCAGAGTCATGTACTAATTGACAGCTGATGGTTACTCGTAGTCCTGGTCCTTGTATCACATGATGCGGCCTGTTGGTTCTAAGTATGGCGCTGGGCGCAGAAGTTACTACGCTAAATGCAGGCTGCGGAATTTTATCCCAAGTAATTTTATCTTCGCGCAATAGATCAGCCACATCAGCCTGACAGTTGATTCTTTCTTGAGAATACTCATTTGCAGGGTGTACCTTTAGTGTAGTTGCTAGATTGTTCCACCATCGTATTGCACCGGGCTCTTCGGCAATTTCATAGTAACTCAGCCGAGCTTCCAATATTACAGGCCGCTTCTTATATCGCACTCCATCGCAATGTATTACCCAACTGGTCTGACTTCCGTCGCTTAAAAATAAAGTAACCTTGCGAACTTTAAGTTTCAATGGTTTAACAAACTCATTTGTTTGAGCAATTGTCTTTGGAAAAAAATCATCAGCATTGCCAACATTGCTCAATCCAATTCCTGTACCTTTAAATTTAGCACTATGCTGAACCATTGCAGTATTGATAAAATTGGCCTTTTCCTCAGGATCCAATTTCAAACTCAACGGAAAGAAATAGTCCGGATTCCTAGTAGGCGGTTGTGAGAAGTCGTAGACCAATTGCTGTGTCATTTGCTTGTGGCTCTGTAAGTGCCGTCCCATTCAGCAGGCAGGCCTTCTTTCATTCGCTCCAACATATTCTCATAATAATGTGTAATGTCAGTGTTTTCTTTGATTAACTTTTCACATGATTTGATAGCACGAGCCCAGTCGCCGCGATAGTATGCAGTTAGATAGATATCGTGCAATGTGCGATTGGTGTTGCCCAGTGTGAAAATCTTAACGCCTTGTGTTTTGCCTTTGACAGCAATGTTGTCAAGTTCTACCACCGGGTATGTGTCCTTAACCAACTCCGCAGTCCGTTGACCAAGTACAATTCTGACGCCGTAGTTCTTACTCTGTCCTTCCAAGCGTGATGCCAGGTTAACACCGTCGCCCAGACAAGTATAGTCAAAACGCTGATCAGATCCCATATTACCCACCACAACACTTGCACTATTAATCCCAAGGCCCATACCAAAAGCTGGTACGCCTTCTGCTGTAACTTCTGCATTAAATGCATCTAAACTCTCCATCATCTCTAAGGCAGTCTTTACTGCCATGTGAGCATGACGTTCCTCATCAAGCGGTGCATTCCAGAATGCCATCTGAGCATCGCCAATGTACTTGTCAAGTGTTCCGTTATTCTCAATGATCTTTGCAGTCATGGCAGTCATGTAACGATTCATGATTCGAGTTAGACCTTGTACATCCTTGCCATAATGCTCGGAGATAGTGGTGAAGCCACGAACATCAGTGAACATGATACTTAGTTCACGCTCGTCTCCACCCAGCTGTAACAGTTCAGGATTTTTCTGTAATTTGGCAACCAAGGCTGGCGATAGGTATGTGCCAAACTGTTTCTTAATCTGTTGTTTCTGCTTAAACTCTTGTACAAATCTAGCAAACAGAGCATGCCCGTATAATACGACACTGGCAAATACAACATAATAGATATCCCATAGCTGACTGTACTCTGTCCATAATATCAAGCCACCTTTGACTACCACATATACAATGCCGCCCAGCACAAGTAATGCAGACCAAACAGGTACTCGTGGCATGGCAAAAATGATCAAGGCCGCAACAGCAATGATTGTCAACAACTCAGCCATTGTGGCCCAACCTGGACGAGTTGGACTTGTACCATCAATGAGTGTTTGTATTGCTGTGGCCTGTAAATTATGTGCCCATGTCTCTCCGCGTGGTGTAGCAACAATGCCTCCAAGTCCTTCAACTGTTAGACCCAGTACTACAATCTTTCCTTTTAGATCTATGTCTTTAAGACTCAGGTCACCCAGCTCATAGTGTTTAAATTCTCGGTTCCAGCGTAGCCATACACGGCCTTGTGCATCAGTAGAAACCACAGGCTGTCCGGCAATGCGAACTTTCTCTACGCCAGCATCAGTCATCTTCATTTGATAACTCTTTTCTCCAGTAAACACACGAAGTGCTTCGATTGGAAGACTTGGATAGTATTCCTTGTTGACTGTGACAACCAATGGCATACGACGAACAACCCCATCAATTTCAGGAGCAGTGACAGTGGTACCAACACCTCTAGCACTTTGCGCCAGTTCTGGCCGCGGACTCAATGCGCCTGGCCAATTGAACAACCAAATGTAAGGATCGCCACCAATCACTGCAACGCCTCGTCGAACAGCATCTGGCTTTTTGTTTTGTGTAGTTGGAGTTTGTGCAATAACACTGGGACTCTTGGCCAGTGCTTCGGCTAGATCTTTGTCCCCATTTAGTCTGTCTTTTTCAGTCATTAGAATTGGTATAACAACAGTAGCGGCACCCAGTTCACGCATGCGATTTACTGCCTGTGCAATTTCTCGTCGGTCCCATGGCCATTGTCCCAGCCGAGCCATACTGGCTTCACCAATGTCCACAACAACCACTTCATTGCTGGTCTCTACTGCATCACTGGCCAATAGTGTGTCAAAGCCTTTTAACTGTAGACTTTCAACTGCCGCAGGATTTTGAATTTTTAAGAAAATCAACAATGCGGCTGTAATAATGACCCAAACCACACTTAATGGACCAGGTATATTTTTAAGAATGTTTTTCATATTCACCTCTCAGTATGTATTATAGCACAGATTCATGGTGTAAGTCAAACTTTGACAGACCCACATCACCGGTACAGGCGCAAACATCTTTGGGACAGATTAGATTTTCGGTATTCAATTTGAAAGTGGCGGCATTTCCTAACCGTTTTGCTCCGCATATTCCTGCGGTAATAGCACCATTGAAATCAACGGATATACTATCCCTGCCTGCACTACAGGACCAACCTTTGAAGTAATTATTTTTAGAATTTATAATCAGATTTGGATCGTTTACAATTTCAGTTGATCCATCATTGTAGGTTGCTGTATTAACAGAATGCCCGCTGACTGGTTTTAACTTTAGCGTTGATAATAACGATGCCATAAATTGATTTTGGTCATCAGTGTACTTGATTGATTTCCTTGTGCCCTGATTCAGGTAATCTGTAATTATCGTTGGAATGGTCAAACACTTGTATTCATCTCGTATACTATTGTAGATATCAATTACAGTATTCCAATTAGCAGTATCACACATCAAATTGAAACATACAGCTACATTGTTTTCTAATAGAAAATCCACTAGCTCGTTGATTCTAAATTGGGTAGCATCATAGTACTCTGGATGTAATGATATAGCAACCTTGTGTGGTAATGCTTTGAGTTGTTTCCACCAACTTAATCCTCTGCTTCCATTGGTTACAATTTCAATTGCAAAATTATTGTTTAATTTTTCAAGTATAGTTGGAAGCATATCATGTACAGTTGGCTCCCCTCCCAGGACGGTTAAAATGCCTGATCTATCCTGAGTTAGATCAAGCAAGCGATCACATAGATTTATAATTTGAGTGGCAGTCATTGCGCCGGACAAGATACCCTTTGCAAATCGCCCATCATGCAAAAAGCTTGGGCAATAGTGACAGGCTTGATTACAGAAGTCGGTCAGCTTCCAATGGACAAATAGAGGATTTGGATTTCTTTCAATCCGTATTAATTTCTTCATTCATTACTTATCTGCCCTGTTGGACGATAATTTTAGGACAGCCACCTGCGGTGGCACAGTTAAACTGTATACTGTATGATTGATTGGCCAAGCCGTTACCGCTTTGTGTTAGACTCAAATCAACAGGCATTCCTGTAAGACCAACCCGGGCGGCATGACCGGCTGATCCTTCCTGTAGTATGTCCACATTTTTATTGCCACCACTGAGGACAACATCAGCATAATGGTTGCCACTGTCCTTTTGCTGAACAATCAATGAATTGTTGTTGTCATTGATCCTGGCCAACACACCCTTGACACCACCAGTACTTTGCTGTGTAATGTTTACAGCGTTGGCATTCCCATTCACGCCCAAGTCTATAAAATTGTAAGCAGATGGATTTGTAGAGTTTTGATTTGTAGAAATGCTGTTGTTATTGCCGTTACCGTCATACCTGATTCGGTTGTTTGCAGTACCAGTCTGCTCAATCACAATGGTATTATTATTGCCAATTTGCTCTACATAGATTTGTGCATCGTTTGTAGTTCTATTCATAAAGGTGTTGACACTATTGTAAAAGTTTGTATCTTGAACTATTACAGCGGTTGCCGAAGCACCACAGCACAATGGAGGGGGTCCAGCAGTTTGTCCAGCGGCCAGTGGAGTAGTAGATCCGTTAGCGGCATAGGCATTAACCTGAGCATCAGTTGGATTCAATGTACCAGTCCAGGTCACTCCAGCAGATCCGGATAATCCACTGGTCATACTAAACAACTGTCCAGTATTATTATCACTGCCTACAAAAAAGAAAAAGTCTGTACCCATGTTAATAATATGTCCTATACCCATGTTTGTTTTACCAACACCGTTGGCATCAAATTGTACAGCCAACCAAGGATTGTTTGCATCTTTTGTATAAGGTTGGAATTGAATATAGTCACCTGTTGCCCATTGTATCTGACCACTAGTCCAGGGAATCTTATATGCGGTGCCTGGGTTTGTACTATAGATTTGACAAGTTGCTGTTTGTGTACATGCTTGAACATTCCATTGACTATCTGCTATTTGCGCCTGGCCAAATTTTAAATCAGCTAAACCTGTGGCCTGTACTTTACTACAGCTACCAAAGCCGGCCAATAGGAACGCTATGGCAATTAAAAATTTCATCGTTTGATACCGCCATTCTGTTTGATATAAACAGTTGTGGCACCTGCTTCGCCACTGCCAATTAGAGTACTGGCGCTGGCATCATTGTGTACAATTGTTACAAATGTATTCGAACTATAGCCTTGAGTTTTTACTTCTGCGTAGTGTTCATTTTCAGTGTTACGAAATGCAATGGCACGACCTCTGCTGGCAGCTTCTGACTCAGTAGGCCGGTCCCATGCGACACAAACTGAAGTGGTCGGGTTACAGCCGGCCTTGACAGCAGATTCTGATAATATCATAATTCTGGCTTCTTCAATCTGTTCAGCATTTTCTCGAACTCGTTGCGCCAGACGCTTTTGTGCATCCGCTTCAATTTCAGCTTCTAGCTCTTCTCGCTTGCTTCTACCAGTGGCAATACCAATGGCCTTGCCAATTTCTTGTGGATGCGAAATAATTAAAATATTGGTAAGTTTACTTTCCACTGTATTGATGATGACCGGCGCTGTTGGCGAAACACTTGCACTGATAACAAAGGTAGCTTCAAATGCCTTGGTCAATGTGACACGGCCGCCTGCTGTGACCACATCAATTTGCCCAACCTTGCAGGTATTTTCAGCCAGCTCAAACTGTTTGATATCTTTTTCATCTTTACAACTTGGAACCAGTACAATTAGACTTTGTCCAGTTTCATCCACGGTCATTGTAAAGTCTGTTCCGCGAACAGCAATGTTTGCAGTAGGAGTTTGAACAGCCACTTGTTGTGGGTTTGCCTTGGCAATTTGTCCACTGGCATAGCGAATAGTACCCATTGCGGCCTTGATGCTTAGTTTGCCTGCGTCAGAATTCTTTGGATCAAATACAAAGTCGTCAATTACCAATTTTGAATTTTCAGTGATTTTAACCTTGGTATCGTCTCGGAATACAATATTGCTACTGCATGCGCCAGTGGTGTATGTGTCCATAGACTCTACATCTGAACCTTTGACTCCGGTAAGTTTAGTTTTGCCTCTTAGGATCTCACAGGCCAGGCCTTTATTTTCACTGACGGTGCCAATGGTGGGTCCTGCGTAACAAGCAGAATTTAAAATAGCAAAGCATAAAATCGCTTTTGCAAACACATCCATACCTACCTCGCAACAGCAGTTTTAGGAGATGTAATTGAAGTACTACTGGTTCTAATTGTAATAGTATTATGATCGCCAGTTGTTTTCAAATCAACAGTGGTGTCGTTTATACCCTGTTGTTGAGTAACAATAGAGTTATAGTCGCCAACAATTACTTGTTTTAATAAGTGTCCATTGGCACCTGCGGCATCAAGTTGTTCAATGTCAAGTTTATTGTTATTGCCAGCAATGTCAATATCGCTGGCACCTCTGTTGCTTCGTAATACCGATGTGACTTCATTGGTATTACCAGCAATTGCAATGGTACTAATTACATCATTTGCAACAACTGTGGTATCTAATGTATTGGCATTGCCAAGTACCGTTTCAGTCAAGTTATTACGCAACGATGGCGTAGTAGTGTTGCCAACTACCAATTTTGATGAGTTAGTATTGCCAGTGACTGTACTGGTGTATATGTTGGTACTACCTTTAATGTTGTATTGGCTGTTATTGGCATCACCGGTCTGTGTTAATGCCAGTGTGTTGGCACTACCAAAAATTGTTCCGTAATTTGTGCTACCCGGCGCTGTGGACGAAGTTCCGCCAACATTGTTACTACCACCAACTTGTTCAATGGTTATAGTATTTGTGTTACCGATCTGTTCAATATAAACCTTGTTGGGCCCTGTTGAAACAGTCTGTGCAAAGCTCGTTGGAACAACTACTGCCCCTAGTAGTAGAATAATTCCTGACAAAACTCTATAATTTGTCATAATGTATCTCCCTTGGAGTTAAACTCCATAATTTACGCTATCTATTTAAGCGAAGCGACATAAAAATTAAATATCGCTGTTAATAATATAACATGTTAATAATTTTACATGTTAATTATTTTACACCTGTAACTGCCTCTAGTACATCTGTATGAACCCAACCACCTCTGAGTTCATTATCTGTCACTTTTAACCACCCTTCTGGACCTGGTGCTCTAACATTAATAATAGTTCCTTTCTTGAACCACCATTTTTTTGCAGATTGAATAGTGGGCTCAGCATAGATAAACACATCTTCTTTTAACATCCTTTGTCCAAACAAAGCCCTAGGAGCAATTGGCGTGGCCAATGAAGTATTTGGAATTATGCCAGTTGATATTGTTGCATCTTCTTTTAGGTTGACCTTTTGGTCTTTGTCTTGATTTTTGCTGTCGTCGACGGTGCTCTTACTTTCAGCTTTGTCTCCTCCAGGGCCTTGGTCGTTGCTGGGCTTGAGCGGTGCGGGTGGGCCACTGACGGATTCGCCAACGGTGGCGGGTGTTTGGGGGGATTGTGTTTGAACCACGACATCTTTCTTCTCCTCTTTTGGAACTTCTGTTGCAGGTGTTACAACAGGTTTTAACGGAACCGGTGCTATGCTTATTGCATCTTCAGTCTTAGAAATAGTAACAGGCTTTTCAATATGTGCAGGTAGCGGAGGCATTGATACTTCTTTCTTTTCTTGCTTGAAACCCCAGTGTCCTTTACGAGCACCGGATTGTATTGTTTCAATCACTGCCGCTTGCACAGCCACATCAATGGCCTTGTTGATACTTTCATTGATACTGCCGCCTATTTCACCTTCTATTGCCAAGGCGCTGGCCGCCAGTGCTGGGTCTGCAATGCCCGGATCGTTGACAAATCTCAACAGCGTCAACTTGTCCATGTAACTCAGCACAGTTTTAGTCACAGTGACACTGGTTAAAATTTCACTGGTGCTGACACTGACAGTTCTTAAATTTACAGTTACAGTATCGCTTTGATATTGTGTGGTTGCACCAATGCCAAATACACGCATGCCACTACCACCAGTTAATGTATTTGAGTCGTATCCAATGATTCCACCTTCCATGATGATCCCAGCAAACACCATCGGAGGCAATGGCTGTGCTTCTTTGCCTTGATATAATTCTCTAGCCTGACGAATCATCTGTCGTTCTTTGATTAGGTTATCAATACCAACTCGCTCAATTGGAATAAACCATCTGCCATCGCCGGCATCTTGTAGTGCTTTGATCAGATAGCTTTCTGCACCCTGTGTCACAGCACTGCTTAGACTGGCAATACCTGTAACACTTTTGCGTTGACCAGTCTTGTCGCTGAAACTGTAGACTGCCACAGGAATTGGGCCACCAGCAGGAGGCAACAACGAATTTTCTTTTTTCTTTAAGAATTTACTAGTTTCAACAGTAGGATCGTCAAATTGATTGCCGGTTAATTTTTCCTTGATGGCACTACTGGTTGCACAACCTTGCAATATTGCCGCAATCACGATAAGAGCTAGTAGTTTTTTCATTAGAATGCAAATGTTCCACTGGGAACCTTCATGGTTGTTGTTTGACTTGGATTGGCAATGTTTACAATATTAATAACAATGTAACCTGTGTCGCTTCCGTCACCTAGCTTCCATGTTATAGTATTTCCGCCTATGTCAGGAATGGTACCACATATGATGCCTTTGGTTGTGCAAGTTGCACCTTCACCAAACAGGCTGTCAGTCAACTGTTTGGCCAACTGGCTGTAAATTCTACTTTCCAAATTGGCAACAAATCTTGCGCTGGGTGTATTCAATGCGTCTGCTTCGGCCTTTTGTTTCAGTGCATCAACTAAATTTTTATTCTTTTCTTTTTGTTGATCTTCAAGCTGTTTGATTGTCAACACATGAGAAGAATAGCCTACGCCGCTGAATGCTGGACTATTAAATGAATGTTGGAGTTCCGCCGAGTGTACGGATATAGTAATAGAAAGAAAGAGAAACAAAAACAGTTTTTTCATGTACGCCTAATAACCAGCTAAAGTGCCAGTCTTATTATTTAATATAGTTGTAGTTAACTAAAACTACTATTATAATGCGTGATTATTTTAGACTTCTTAGGTCTGCGTTGGTGCTCAATGAACTCTGACGGTTAGCGGGCTTGTTGACGTCGATTTTACCAACCTCTGTTAATGCTTCTAATATGGCACCTGTTTCAAAGTTGTTTCGCATATAGCCGCCTTGTAATTGGCTACGGAATTGGCACAACATGTGGCTGTTTCTGATGACTCGTTCGCCTGGAGCAGGTTTGACCCAAATTTGGATGGTACGACCGTTATCGCCTGTGCCCACTTTCTTGGCCACTAGATCGTAATGTTTCATAGCTTCTGGCAAGTTGTCGCTGAACTTCAAAATTTTATAGTCGCCATCTGCAAGTTTATCGTTGAGTTTAACTACTTCAACATCTTCCATTTTTTCACCACGGGCAAACAACAAGGCGGCGCGGGCCAATTTATTAACAATATCAGACTCTATGCTGGGCTTCTGAAGTTCAACAGTTTCTTGCACACTGGGGAAAATTACAGTATCATATAGATTCAACAAGTTCTTGACCAGTTGCTCTTTGGGCAACGATTCATCAAATTTGTTGCCATATGGGCCAAGGTCAAAACCAAATGCAGTATCAAAGAAAGTTCGTAGTGTAGAAAACTTTAATCCGCTCATTTGGCCAAGTGTTTTTGTACTGTAAGTTTTTAAACTCAACAAGTTAATTTTGGTACCATCAACTTTTAAGGTCAAATCTGCTTTGGTAGCAGTTGCTTCGCCGGTGCCATCACTAGCAATATCAATTCTGTTATTGTTCTTGTCTTGATATACTCGTTCACAGGCAGTCTTAACTGATGCAGATTCATTGCAATATAGTACAGCACTGGACAGCAATGCTTCTAAATCCTCACCAAGTTTTCTTGAATTATATTGTCTAATAAATGATTCGGAACTACCTGTGGGAATTTTAGCAGAGAAGTACAATGAATCGTTTTTGTTATTACGCTCTGGATATACAATAGTTCTTGTTGTAGTAAATTCCACAGTCTTTTCATGAGTGTGTGTATCCATATGACCGAACATGTCTAAGACCTGTTGTTTAGTAATTGCGGCACCAGCGGCAAAGAACTTGGCACTTACCGCAAGACCCATGAATAGTTCTGTTAGATGGCCAGCATTATAATCTTTGCCACCTTCAGTTTGATTTTCTGTACCTTTGAATACGCCACTCTTGAACAACGAGCTGGTTTGAATAACTTGTGTTTCTTGTTCACCGTTGGCATTAGTCACATACACTTCCATGCTGGATGGTGCAATATCTCGCATTGGGGAATCAGAATCTGGATCAAGAAATTTGTTTAAAAATTTAACGCTGTTGGGCGTAAGCGTGACAGTATTACCATATTTTTCTCTTTTGGCCGGAATAACTTCTAGAGGAGTATTGCTATTGCCAAGGTCACGAAGAACTTTCAAATACTTGAAATCATACTTTTTTAATTCTGCTGGACTTAGACCTGCTTCAGCAATGAATATTTCTCTGAACAACATTTATTGACCTAGCCTATAGTCATATTTCATATTGGCAATACCGTCATTGGCCTTGTCTACCACTGCTTGATAAATGTCAGCTCTGGTTTGTTTTAATTTTGCCAATATTGTTTGAATATTGTCCAGGTCTGTGCCCTTGGCAGTTCTTCCAAATAGATACTTTGCAATCTCATCAGGACTTCTGCTAAGAGTCTTGCCAGATCCTTCATCAAACAGTCCAGCTTTGAAGCTCCACTTCCAATTGGGATTGACAGCACGAGCAATGCCACTCATTAAGATGTGTCTAAATGCGCCCTTGCCTTGACCGGGCTCTCCACGACGAGACCAGCGACTGAATTCGCCTTGACCGGGTTCACCAATGTCCAAGTCAACTTGTAAAAACTCATTTGTACCTGGTGTTGGAATAGGTGCTTTGACAGTCAAGCCGTCGCCACCCTTTTTAAAGTCTTCTTGTTCTTTAAATCCTGCCTTCAACAACTGACCTGTCAGCCATTCACGAAAGCGGTTCTGACTAGTCTTTGGATCTTCAGCTGGATCTACATCAATGAAGTCAGCAGGATCTAAGTTGACATCACCGTCTCCTGTGGTTTTACCTGCGTAAATTGCACTACCGGTTAAATTCTTAAACAATGGAATGCCAATGCGCTTTTCCAATGCTTTGACTGTGGCATGTACTTCTTCTGTACTGGCATCTTGCTTTGTTAAATGTTCTTTTGTGACAGGATCTTTGAAAGCATTTCCGCCTTCGTTGACCACACCTTGAACTTTCTTGGTCCAGCGTTCGTTGGTATAGTATTGCAAAACTTTTTTAGGGTTGTGCTTGTTAACCAATGCCCAACGGCCGTCAATCTTTTGTAACATTTCTGTTACACGGATTCGTGGACCAAGATCGTCTAATAACACGGCTTACTTTGCCTTAGGAGTGCGCGGCTTTTTGGCCACTGCTGGTTTTTTAGCAGGCGCGGCTTTTTTTGCTTTTGGTACAGCAACCTCGCCTGCGCCTTCAACTGGCAACATTAGGCCTGCAACAGGGATAATTACTGGTGCTTCTACAACCAATGGAATTGGTGTAGTGGCCGCTGGTTCTGGCACTTTGTATGGTGCTTCAGCGCGAACTTCTACTTCAAGTTGAGTTGCTGGCTTTGCTCCAAAAAGATTCTTGATAAATGATAACATTTTTCTTCCTATATTTTTAATTTGGTTTCGTCCCAAACTATTGCCATATATTTAGTGTTAATTAAATTTTATGGTTAGTCAATTCAACAATAGTTTAGCGACTTCATTGCGGTATTTGGCCAGCATCAGCTTGGTCTTTTTGGCCTTTTCTTCTGCCGCTGGGGTGGCCGCTTTGTCAAATTTGCTGGAATTAATTACTGCTTCAAGCTTTTGTGCATAAATTTTAGAAACCTGTGTTAATAGTGTTTGTGCATTGGCCACATGGTCTAATGCGCCATTGCCCAACAAATTGTTTCTTTCTAACTCTGTGGCCAAACTGCGAATAGAATGTACAATATCTGCCAGGCGCTGTTCATCTTTGAGTCCAGGATGTTGATCTAAATCTAACAGGCGATCCGCATATGGTTGCCCATTGGCCAAGGTATAATAGTACTGAAACATGTCTCGAGCCCAGGACTCGGGATTGGTTGATACAGTTGTTAGTTCTGTGTCTTTGCTTTGACGGAAGCTGACAGGACGCCCTGCTCGAGTTTTCACCTGCACACCTTGTGAACTAAAGGAAAAGTTCAGTACTTCTGCCAGAGCACTGGTTAGACTGGTGCTGATAACACCCTTGACACGATATTCTGGGCTTAGGGCACGGCTCCAATCTGCATGTTCATTGAAAGTATAAATCAAATCAACCTGTGCTGGTCCAGCACTGGTAGTCATGATAATGTTTGTACCATTGTCAGATGCAAAGTCTCTGTTGTGTCTTGTGAATTCTGTGATGGCATTCTTGTACTGTGTAATAAGTTGTGCAGAACTGGCACCTGGGCGACTGTGTATAAAACATTCAATGTCAATGTCGCCATACTCACGATCAGGGTCTTGTTTCAAATCTCGTTCATAGTATGTGCCTGAACCTTTGGGCTTGCCCATCTTAATTTCCAAGCCCAATTCACTTTGTGCTTGCCATGTATTGTATTCTTTGGCAAACTCGTCAAGCCCAGCA